>ERZ1370068.7951-contig-6838_pt1 | contig 94132 bp, 111 predicted proteins | sample MGYA00561227_ERZ1370068 | MGnify/ENA primary metagenome ERZ1370068 (study PRJEB38410, sample SAMEA6850437) | metagenome | study: Metagenomic assessment of the ecological functions of the soil: analysis of the soil microbiota associated with the... | reverse complement strand
TCTCAACCGACGCGGGCCTCGAGCACCCCGCGTTGCCCGAACAACCCAACAGCTCCTGGACGCGGGCTTCACTTAGTTCATCGATCTAACCGTAGCCCGTCGATCTCAGGCAAGATGAGTCAGTCGCTGAGAGTCAGAAACGCACAAAAGATTGCATTGTAAAACCCTGATGAGCTCGTCGCACCGTGCGATCATTCCGCAGAGCGACGCCATAATCCATGGTTCCGATTCCCTGACCAGGCCGCTCAGTTTCTCTCGCAGCAGCTCCTCCGTTGATACCAACTATCGTCCCTGTCACAACTGACGAGAACAGCTCCTCGAGCCCCGTGTCTCGATCGGTCAGCTGGACTACGAAAAAGGCGTCTTGTGAACCTCCCCGCCTTCGCGGTGCTTCCTTCGTGCGCCTGCTTGGCCTTGACCGCGAAAAACGTATTGATACGACGTCCCGGTCGTAGCCTGAACGCATCTCCTCGACTGGAGTCCATCTTTCATCAGCTTGCCGCCTTCCGCCTTGCCCGCTTGCTTCAGAGTATCCTTCGCCTCTCCTGCCCGTAGTCCGGCCGTAAACTCTTCGAGCAACCGGCCTGTGTTCGTTGAACGAACTCTCGTTGCTGAAGTTCGCGTCAGGCTTAGCACCTTCTCGTCGAAAATCGGCTGGCCACGCCCGAGGCGCTTGGTCGGCTTTCCTTCGAGCCCACCCTTGAACAGCAAGAAAGTTCATCCTCGTGCCCTCTTCGCCTTGCCCTCGACCTCGCACTCAGGCTCCCCAGTCCTGGCCTGCAAGATCAAACCGGGCCGTGACGACACGCAACCTGAACGAAGCACAATCGATTTTTTACGTATTGCTCGGCAAGAAGCTGGCGACCGTGCGCGGCTTCGCCGGCCCGTCCGAGCGAGGCCATCACGATCGAGCCGGTACGGGTCGCTTCGTACGTGCACAACCACGAAGCGCTCGATCCGGCTGGGCCGTCCTGTTGCCGAAGGCCGGCTCACCTTGCGGTGTGGCCGAGACTTTCCCGCCGGAGCGCGCCGCGGACGCGCAGCGCAAGATGGCGCCGCGCGAACTCGAGGGCGGCTCGTGATCGTCTTCTAGTCGACCGTCGGAGAGAAGGAGTGTCGCGATGACGACGGCAAGGGGCCGCTGCACGGTATCCGCGTGATCGACCTGGCCGCCACCAGGCTGGACCCCGCGCTGCGCCCGCCCGCCTGGGGCGGAGGTCATCAGATCGAGCGGCTTGGCGGCGAGGAAACCCGGTACCACGCGCCGTGGGTGCGCAAGCAAAGCGCGTACTGGGTTCAGTACAACAGCGGCAAGAAGAGCGTGAGCATGGACTTGCGCAAGGAAGAAGCGAAGAGCCGCGCTGCGCAAGCTCGATCAAGGTTTCCGATGTGCTGGTGCAGAACTTCCGCCCTGGGACCATCGAAGAGATGGGCTTCGGGTACGACGTGCTGAAGGCGCTCAATCCCCGCATCATCATGGTCAACGTCTCCGCGTACGGCCAGTTCGGCCCCTATCGCAGACCAGATCGGCTACGACCCCATCGGGCCAGACCATGTCCGGCATCGCCATGGTCACTGGTGAGGAGGGCATGCCGCCGATTCGCGCCGGCGTTCCCATCATCGACCGCACCACCGCGCTGCACTCCGCGATCGGCACCCTGGCGGCCCTCCTCGAGCGCAGCATCTCTGGCGAGGGGCAGAGCATCGACGTCTGCCTGGCCGACTCCGGCTACAGCATGACCGAGATCCCCATCACCGCCTACCACGGGGCCGGAACCGAGCCGCAGCGGGGCAGTCCGATGCGCCGCCCAGCGGCATGTACCCCTGCAAGGACGGCTGGGTCCTGATCGCCGCCGGCGACCAGCACCACTGGCATCGCGTGTGCGCCGCGCCTGGGAAAGCCCGAGTGGCAGGACGATCCGCGCTTCACCACCCGCCGCGAGCGCGGCAAGCACGCCGCAGATCGTGAACGAGGCGATGCGCGCGCTGATGGCCACGCATGACGATGAAGGATGCGATCGCCCACTTCACGAAGCACGACGTCGTCGCCGCGCCGGTGAACACCATCGCGCAGGCCGCTCAGGATCCCCATCCCTGGGAGCGGCGGGCGATGGTCGAGGTCCTCGATTTCCTGGCCGGCACGATCGCCGTCTCCGGTGACTTCTGGCACTTCAGCCGCACGCCGGCCGTCGTCGGCTCGACACCCAAGGTGGGCGAGCACAACGACGAGGTGCTGAGCGGCTTCCTGGGCTACTCCGAAGAAGAGATCGCCGGCCTGTACGCGAAGGACGTGATCAGCACGAGTCGCATCACTGACGACACGTCTTTCCGGCTGAAGCCGAGATCCAATCCCAGCGAACTGGAGATGACCGTGGCGAGACTACCCCTGGCGACCAGAGAGAGTGTCCCCGAAACGCAGCGGACGATCTTCGATGAAATGGTAAAGGGACTTGGATCGATCCCGCGCTATGGCCCGGGTTCCGTCCTGATCCACGTGCCGAAGGCGCACAGTGGGCCACGCTCCTGAATCACTACCTGCGCGAAGAGTCCTCGCTGACGAAGAAGATCCAGGAGCTCGCCATGCTGGTGACCGCGCGAGAGCTGGATTGCCAGCACATCTGGAACGCGCATGCGGGCTCCGCGCGCAAGGCGGGCGTCCGCGGTGAGCTCGTCGACGCTCTGCGCGAGCGCAAAGAGCTTCCCGCTCTCGCCGCCGACGAGGCAGCGGTGGTGAACTACGGCCGCGAATTCTTCCGTACCCGTCGCGTGAGCCGGGGGCGTTTCAGGCCGCGCTCGAGCAGTTCGGCCGCCAGGGAGTGGTCGAGCTCGGCGCTGGTCATGGGGAACTACAGCTCTGCTGGCGCTGCTCATCAACTCGTTCGACACCGACTTGCCGCCGGATCGGACCGAGCCGCTTCTGCCCGTGTGAGCAATGAACATGGGGGCCTCCGACGGCCTCCCAGAACCCAGTGACATTACCTCGACGTCAGACGCGGGGATTCTCAGCGCGCATGTCCATGGGCGTCTTACCGGGCGGGAGCGGCGGGCGCCGCACCAGGTCGTCGTAAGCCCGTCCAGCCTCGTAGTCGCGGATCAACTGCTCCGGGTCGAAGATGATCCCGATGGGATTCTCGGCGAAGTCCGGGCCCGTCAGGTACGCGTGCGCCTCGTCCATGGTGGCGAAGAGCGATCGATCTGCAGCTCGACGCGCAGGCCGTCGGGGTCGCGATAGTACATGGAGATCGTCGGCCCGTGGTTGATGCAGCGCGCCGGCTCGATCCCACTGCGCGCGCGAGCCGCCGATAGGTCGACAAGAGCTCACCAAGATCGGCGTATGTGTAGGCGATGTGGTGCACGCCGGCGGCGGCCGGATCCGAGGCCGGACTACCGGGGTTGTTGATGACGGCCACTCGATGATGCTCGTCGTCGTAGGTCAGAAACGCGATGAAATCGTTGCGGAAGGCCACCCGCGCCTGCAGCACGGTGGCGTACCAGGCGATCACCGCGTCGTAGTTGGCGGTCTTGAGGACGACGTGGGCGAACTGCTGCGGGGCGATCCGCTGCGAGGCGGCCGACAGGGCCCGAGTCACGGTTGTCGCTGTACTCATCGCATCCTCCAGGATGTGGGGGTGGGACGATTGTATCCCGCCGGACGGCCCTAAAGGACCTGAGAGGGACTATGAGCATTCGCTGATCTTGAACTCGACCCTCCGATCGAGCGCATCGCGCGCATCGTCGGTGCCCGTGCCCACGAGATTCTCCCGGAAGCCCATCCCCGACGCTCGAGTCCGCGGGGCGAGCTGGGGTGCCTCCTTTCTAGGCGCTGCTTGATGTAGGTGGCGCGCTGCAGAGAGAGTCGGTCGTTGTAGGGCACTGTTCCAGTCCGGCTCGTGTGGCCCACCAGGTTCATACAGACTCCGCCAACACCGCCTGTCGCGCGATTTGCCGCAACCAGAAGCCGTACGGTCCGCTGACTTGCGGGTCGGACCAGAAGTTGGTCGTCCCGGGATTGAACAGAAACTTCACGCCGAGGTTGTTGCTGCTCAATCCGAGCGCGACGACCTTGCCGAACGCCGCCTCTGCCTCGTTCGCGCGGCCGAGCTTCCACGAGGCGAGATAGATCCCGTTGAGCACCCGCAGCTGCTCGCCTCCTGGTTTGGCCGACGCAGTCTGATAGAGACGCGAGGGAGTCCTGATAGTTGCCGCCGTTGTAGGCGATGGTGGCCTCGCTGACGACGGTCGCCGTGGCAACGCGCTCGAAGTAGACAGGGTCAGCCGGGCGACCGGGTGGCGTCTTGGAGGTGGCGATGTAGCCGTCGACCACCTGGTCCTTCACCACGACGGGACTGTCGCGGTAGTACGGCGTCGGATTCGTATCCACTCCCTCGTCGCGCGCGCGCGACGAGGCCTGCGCCACGACCATCCCGTCCTTCAGATCCGTCACCGCCATGTTGATCTCGAACACCTGGGGCGCCCCGGGCTGGCTACTCGCGACGCGCGCCATCGTCCCGGTCAACAGATACTGAGCCTGGCTCAGGTTGACCACCTGAAACGGCACGACGTCGAACTGCGCGGAGCTGCTGCGGAGCCGCTCCGCCACCCGTTGCTCGAGGAGGAGGGTCGCCGCGGTCTGCTGGCCGGAGACCGCATCGACCATGGGGTCGATCACCAGGCTTCGCCTGGCTTCCGTCTTGGCCGAAGGTCCCGGCCGTTGCTGCAGCTGGGTCACCAGGCCGTCGGTGGCCGCGTTCACCGCCTCGTCGAAGCTCCGCTCGGACGTGTCGCTGGTCGGCGCCGGAAGTCGGAGCCGGCGCCGGAGCAGGCTTGGCGCACCCGGCGACGATCAGAGCACGCCGGCATAAACGAGAAGGTTGCGAATCATCATCGGCAATCCCTCGTGAGGAAGGTCTGCTCCTCGTCCGTCAATGACTCGCCCAGCGATGCGCGCTCCAAAATATCACTGCAGCGGCGGGGGCCGGCAGCCGGCGTCCGAGCGGCGGGGACCTTCGGGGCCGCGGGATTGCGGGCGGTCGCGCGTATCCCCTCGCCCGAGAAGACGACGGCCCCATAGGACTCCGAACAAGGGCCGCTGGAGGGACAGATGACCGTCCCGACCAGCTGTCCGAGCACGTCGATGTCGCGCCGTTCATCGGACACGATGGCCAGGAACTCGGCGTTCGCCGGCCACGGCAGGTCGGGCAAGGTCAGCGTCTGGCCGGGCCGGACGCGATTGTTCGTGTCCGCCGCCCTGGGGAACAGCATCGCGACAAACAGCGGAGCACCGTCGAATTGGCTGGCCGAGGCGGCCAGCACATACACGTAGCCGGGCGTAGAAGAACCGATGCGGACCGCGCCTCGTTCGACCGAAGCGGTCACGGCGTGCCCCTGATCTCGGCCGTCGAAGATGCTCTTTCAACATCTGTCTCGGGCTGGACGGCTTGTCGGACACGCGCGGCGGCGGCGCTTGAGTGGCTGGCTGGCCTGCGGCATCACGGGCGGAGCGGCGGCTTCTTGCATCTCGCTGGGGCGGAACCGTAAGCGGCTTCATTCGCTGCACGAGATAAAACGAGCCGCCGGCCGCGATCGCGAAGAGCACGATCGCGACCACGGCCGCGAGCCACGGCCTGCGCCTCGGCCTGGATTGTAAGAGCGCAAGCAGTCGGCTGGTCTCCGTCGTCGGAGGGCCGGGCCGGCCGAGCCGGCACCGCGACCGTCGGATCACCGTCGTCCGGGTGTGGCGTCGTGCTCATCGCCGCCTATATCCTACGATGCGTCGTCAGGGACGCAGCGGAATCAGCGGCGGGCCGGCGACGATCCGGTTGGCGATGCGCCCGAGTTGCTCCACCTCGTAGACGATCTCATCGCCGACCGCGAGCCACGGATATGCGGCGGCGTCACGCGTCCGCAGCTCGGCCAGACAGCCGTTGCCACAGGTGCCCGTCCCCAGCACGTCCCCGGCGCACACCTTCGTCCCTCGAGACGCGTACGCGATGATCTCGCCGATCGACCAGAAGGCGTTGGACCAGCGGTCGCGGCCGTACTCGCGGCCGTTGACCGAGACGACCATCTGGAGATCGTAGCCCATCGGGCGCCGCCACGGCTCGAGCTCGTCCTTCGTCACGAGCCACGGCCCGAGGGTGGTCGCGGTGTCCTTGCCCTTGGCGGGGCCGAGCCGCATCTCCATCTCGTTGCGCTGCACGTCGCGGGCGCTCCAGTCGTTGAACAGGCAGTAGCCGACGACGTGGTCGGCGGCGTTCTTCGGGTCGAGGTTTTCGCCGTCGCGCCCGATGACGACGCCGATCTCGCACTCGAAGTCGAGATTCTGGCAGCCCGGCGGCATCGGCACCGGATCGTGGGCGCCCACCAGCGCGTGGGGATTCGTGAAGTAGAAGACCGGCAGCTCGAAGAATTGCTTGGGCAGCTCGAGCCCCTGCGCTTTTCGGATCACTTCGATGTGCTGGCGAAACGTCATGAAATCGCGCACCGCCGGCGGCCGCGGAATCGGCGGGAGCAGCCGCACACGGTCCACTCGCACGACCTCCGCGGGCGACGCGAGCGTCTTGGCGCCGGCGGCGGCGAGCCGCTCGCCGTCGTCGCCGAGCAGGTCGATCAGGCGCGGCCCCGCCGCCACGGCGTAAATCTCGTTGCCTCGCACCACCCCGATCCGCTCAGTGGTGGCGGGAGGAATCTGAAAGGTCGCCCAGCGCATGAGAGTCTCCTCCGCTCGTCAGCCGACGATCGTGAGCGTGCCGCCGGTGCCGACGGCGCTCGCCAGCTCGCCGAGTCCGTGGTGCAGGACGATGCACCGCGTGCAGCGGCAGGGCGGCCAGCCGTGGATGAAACAGCCGCCGGCGCCGTCGTCCACGAAGAGCGCGGGCGCCCGGCGCGGGGCATCGCACGCGCCCGGTCACGAATCGACCGGGGCCAGCCCCTTCTGCTCCTCGCGAAAGGCGCAGCACACGTCCGCGCGCCTCGCGCCCGCCCGGCGGGACGAACGTGTGGTCATACGGATTCCACTTCCCCGTCCGCAGCTCCTGCTGTTTCTCCCATGCCACGACGTGGTCCGCTGTCGATCGCGCAAACGCGCGGACGAGGCGCCCTCCGGCAACCCCGGTCAGGGCGCCGGTCCGAAATGCGTAGCTCAATTGGACGCTATAGACCAAGAAGGTTCACTCCGCCGCGTCAGAGAACCGATGTCGAATGCTAGCAGCGCCGCCGGATGGAGGCAATTCAGCTCACGCTGGCCGCGCAGCGATCTCACGGGCGCCGACGGACGGCAGCGGATCTGATCGCGGACCCGCCCGCGCAAAGCTGCTCCCACCCCGCCTCGGCGTCGGGCTGGTCGCGCGGTACTCGATGTCGACATGGTAGTCCTGCGCCACGGCCCCACCGCGTTCAGACGCTCGCGGAGCTCCGCGACCTCGAGGTCGCTCTTGAACGAGAATGCGTCGAACTTGCGCATGGTGTCCTCGCCCCCCCCGGAGCGCCGTTGGCTCGAGGGTGTTCTCGCACGCGGTGGGCCGAGTATACTTCGGTGGGGAGATAGCCATGAGACGCCCATCTATCGTCATGGGGTTGGTGGTCATCGGGTTGACCGTTCTCGGGTACGCCTACATGTCGTTCGGTCAGTCCGACGCCGGCTGGACCACGCTCATCGATGGCGCCACCGGTCTGGACAACTGGAACCGGGTCGGCGATGCCAACTGGCGCGCCGAGGGCGGCGCCATCGTCGCGGACAAGGGCAAGGGCGGCTTTCTCGTCTCGAAGAGCTCCTACAGGGATTTTCAGATCCGGGCGGAGTTCTGGGCGGATCACACGCACGAATAGCGGTGTCTTCATCCGCTGCACGGATCCCAACGCGATCACCGCGACCAACGCCTACGAGGTGAACATCTACGACCAGCGTCCCGACCCGTCCTACGGCACCGGCGGAATCGTCAACGTGGCCAAGGTCTCGCCGATGCCCAAGGCCGGCGGCAAATGGAACACCTACGAGATCACGGCCAAGGGCTCGCAGCTCACCGTGGTGCTGAACGGCGTCCAGACCGCCAGCGTTCAGGACAGCCAGCACGCGCAGGGACCGTTCGCGCTTCAGTTCGGCAACGGGCCCAACGACGCGCCCGGCGGCGCCATCAAGTGGCGCAAGGTGCAGATCAAGCCCCTGTAGAGAAGGTTGCTCTTGTGAGCGTGATCGCGGATATTCGCACCACGGGACCGCAATCCTGGGAGGAAAGACCATGGCGCGCCTGACCATCAACGGCAAAACCCAAGAGGTCAACGTCAGTCCCAGCACGCCCCTTCTGTGGGCGATCCGAGAGCAGGTCGGCCTCACGGGCACCAAGTACGGATGCGGCGTCGCGATGTGCGGCGCCTGCACGGTGCACCTCGACGGCAAGGCGGTCCGTTCCTGCGTGCTGCCGGTCGCCTCGGCGGAGGGTAAGCAGATCACCACGATCGAGGGCCTGGCGAACGGCGGCGTCCTGCACAAGGTGCAGAAGGCCTGGGTCGACTACGACGTGCCGCAGTGCGGCTACTGCCAGGCCGGGATGATCATGGCGGTGGCGGCGCTTCTGAAGGACAAGCCGAAGCCGACCGACGCCGACATCGACGCGGGGATCACCAACATCTGCCGCTGCGGCACGTTCCAGCAGGTGCGCGAAGCCATTCACGCCGCGGCGAAGGCATAGAGGGAGAGCCATGATCATCAAGACCCCGAAGATCGATCGGCGCTCGTTCGTCATCGGCACGGCGGCCGTCGGCGCCGGGCTCACCCTCGGCCTGAAGATCCCGTTCGGCGCCAGCGTCGTTCGCGCGCAGGACGGCTCGCCCGAGATCAACGCCTGGGTGGTCATCCGCCCGGACGACACGGTCGTGGTCCGGATCGCCCGCTCCGAGATGGGACAGGGCACGCTCACCGGTCTGGCGCAGATGGTCGCCGAGGAGCTCGAGTGCGACTGGACGAAGGTGACCACCGAGTATCCGACGCCCGGCCAGTCCGTCGCGCGCAAGCGCGTGTGGGAGCGACTTCTCCACCGGCGGCAGCCGCGGCATCCGACAGTCGAACGAGTACGTCCGCAAGGGCGGCGCCGCCGCTCGCATCGATGCTGGTGCAGGCCGCGGCCAATGCCTGGGGCGTGCCGGCCGCCGAGTGCAGCGCCGCCAACAGCGTCATCACGCACAAGCCGTCCGGTCGCACGACCACCTACGGCAAGGTGGCGGAAGCCGCCGCGAAGCTGACGCCGCCGGCCGACGTGCCGCTCAAGGATCCCAAGGAGTGGAAGATCATCGGCAAGTCGGTGAAGCGCCTGGACACCGTGACAGAAGGTGACCGGCGCGCAGGTCTACGGGTTCGATCTCAAGCTGCCGGGGATGCTCAACGCCGCGATCAAGGAGTGCCCGGTGTTCGGCGGCAAGGTGAAGAGCTTCGAGGCCGCCAAGGCGCAGGGCATGCCGGGCGTGAAGCACGTCGTGCAGGTCGGCGATTCCGCGGTCGCGGTCGTCGCCGAGACGTGGTGGCAGGCCAAGACCGCGCTCGACGCGCTGCCGATCGTCTGGGACGAGGGCGCCAACGCGAAGGTGTCGAGCGCCACGATCGCCGACATGCTGAAGGAAGGCCTCGACGCCGATCAGGCCTTCGTGCGGACCCAGATCGGCGACGTGAAGGGCGCGATCGCCGGCGCCGCGAAGAAGGTCGAGGCGGTGTACGCGTATCCGTTCCAGAACCACGCGCCGATGGAGCCGATGAACGCGACGGCCAAATACACGGACGATCAAGCTGCGAGGTCTGGGTGCCGACGCAGAACGGCGAGGCCGCGTTCGCGGCGACCCTGGCGGCGTCCGGCCTGCCGGCCGACAAGTGCGAGGTCTACAAGATCAACCTCGGCGGCGGCTTCGGTCGCCGCGGCGCCTTCCACGACTACGTCACGCAGGCCGTGCGGATCGCCAAGCAGGTCCCGGGCACGCCGGTGAAGCTCCTGTGGTCGCGCGAGGAAGACATGCAGCAGGGCCGGTATCACCCGGTCATGCAGGCGAAGATGAGCGGCGGGCTGGACGCGAGCGGCAATCTGGTCGGCCTGCACATGCGGCTGTCGGGCCAGTCGATCCTGGCCGCCGTGTTCCCGCAGAACCTCCAGGACGGCCGGGACAACGCCACGTTCCAGGGTCTCGATCCGAGCGGCGATTTCACGCTCGGCTACACCGTGCCCAATCTCCTGATCGACCACGCGATGCGCAACACGCACGTCCCGCCCGGATTCTGGCGCGGCGTGAACATCAACCAGAACGCGATCTTCCTGGGTGCTTCATGGACGAGCTCGCGCTGGCCGCGGGTCAGGACGCGCTCGAGTTCCGGCGCAAGCTGATGAGCAAGCATCCCAAGCACCTCGCGGTGCTGAACGCCGTGGCCGACCGCGCCGGATGGGGCAAGCCCGCGCCGCAGGGCGTGCACCGCGGGCTGGCGCACATGATGGCGTTCGGCAGCTACGTGGCGGCGTGCGCGGAGGTGTCCGTCAGCGGCGGCGACAAGGTGAAGGTGCGGCGCATCGTCTGCGCGACCGATCCCGGCTATGCCGTCAACCCGGCGCAGATCGAGCGCCAGATCGCCGGCTCGTTCGTCTACGGTCTGTCCGCGGTCTTCATGGAAGAGTGCACGGTGAAGGACGGCGCCATCGAGCAGACGAACTTCACCACCTACGACTCGATGAAGATCGCGCAGATGCCGAAGGTGGAGTCGATCATCATGCCGTCCGGCGGATTCTGGGGCGGCGTCGGCGAGCCGACGATCTGCGTGGCGGCGCCGGCGGTCCTGAACGCCATGTTCCGGGCGACCGGGAAGCGCATCCGCACGTTCCCGCTCAAGAACCACGGCTACCAGATGGTGTGAGTGATGCGTAGTGTCGTGGCCGCCGCGATCGCGATGCGTCTCGATCGCGGCGGCCACCGTCGCATCGGCCGAGCCGCCGGCCGGCGCCGCGGCGTGCTCGGGCTGTCATCCCTCGTCGGCGCGCGGCCCTCGCCCGTGGCGCGGCTCGCCGGGCGCGATCGCGCCGAGATCGTCAAAGCGATGCAGGACTTCCGCTCGGGCGCACGCGCAGCAACCGTCATGGACCGGATCGCCAGAGGGATTCACCGACGCCGAGATCCAGGCGATCGCCGCCTGGTACGCCGAGCAAAAGTGAAGACCGACCGTCGCGCGTTCCTCAAGCTCGGCGTCGCGGCGACGGCCGCCGCGGCCCTCTGTCCCCTCCCGGCGCGCGCCCAGGCGGGCCGGCCCCGCGTCGTGGTCGTCGGCGGAGGCTTCGCCGGCGCGAGCTGTGCCCGCGCGCTCCGCCACGCCGACCCGCGCATCGCCGTGACCCTGGTCGAGCCGAGCGCGACGTTCATCGCGTGCCCGTTCAGTAACTCCGTGATCGGCGGCCTGCGCGAGCTCTCCGCGCAACAGTTCACCTACGAGCACGTCGCCGCCGACGGCATCACGATCGTCCGCACGAGCCGCGACCGCGGTCGACGCGCCAGGCGAAATCGGTCACGCTCGCCGACGGCGCGAAGCTGTCGTACGACCGGCTCGTGCTGGCGCCCGGCATCGACATCAAATGGGGTGCGCTGCCCGGCTACGACGAGGCGGCGGCCGCCGTGATGCCGCACGCGTGGCGCGCGGGCGAGCAGACCCTGCTGCTGCGCCGCCAGCTCGAGGCGATGGACGACGGCGGGCTCGTCGTCATCTCGGCGCCGGCGAATCCGTTCCGGTGTCCGCCCGGGCCCTACGAGCGCGCGAGCCTGATCGCTCACTACCTCAAGACGAAGAAGCCGAAGTCGAAGCTGCTCGTGCTCGACGCGAAGGACGCGTTCTCGAAGCAGCGGCTGTTCCAGGCCGCCTGGGCCGAGCTTTATCCGGGCCTGCTCGAGTGGGTGCCGCTCTCCAAGGGCGGCAACGTCACCTCGGTCGACGCCGCGACACGCACGCTGGTGACCGACTTCGGTAAGCACCAGGCCAAGGTGGCCAACGTCATCCCGCCGCAGAAGGCGGGCCGCATCGCGGAGGTCGCCGGCGTCGCCGATCGCAGCGGCTGGTGCCCGATCGATCCGGTCACGTTCGAGTCGAAGCTGCAGGCCGGCATCCACGTCATCGGCGACGCCGCGATCGCCGGCGCGATGCCGAAGTCGGCGTTCGCCGCGAACTCCCAGGCCAAGGTGTGCGCCGCCGCGGTGGCGACGCTCCTCGCCGGCGGCACGCCGTCCGATTCCCAAGCTGATCAACACGTGCTACAGCCTGGTGGCGCCCGACTACGGGATTTCGGTCGCCGGCGTCTACCAGCCCACGGGCGGACAGCTCGCCGACGTTCCCGGCTCCGGCGGCGTGAGCCCGTCGGACGCGCCGCGCGAGACGCGCAAGGCGGAGGCGATGCTCGCCGAGGCCTGGTTCCGCACGATCACCGGCCGAGGCGTTCGGGTGAGATTCGCCGCGGCCGTCGTCGCCGCCTGCTGCACGGTGGCCACGGCGAGCGGCGGCGCGGCGGCGGCGCAAGACTCGATCCCGACGTCGCTCACCGGTGCCAAGGGCGATCCCGCGCGCGGCCGCGCGATCGTCACCAACCGCCAGCTCGGCCTGTGCCTGCTCTGCCACAGCGGACCGTTTCCGGAGGAGCGCTTCCAGGGCAATCTCGCGCCCGATCTGGCGGGCGCCGGCAAGCGCTGGTCCGAGGGCCAGCTGCGCCTGCGGATCGCCGATTCGAGCCGAATCAACCCGGCCACGATCATGCCGGCGTATCATCGAACCGATGGGCTCGCGCGGGTCGCGCCGGCGTGGCGCGGCAAGCCCGTCCTGAGCGCCGAGCAGATCGAGGACGTGGTGGCCTTCTTGACGACGCTGAAGGACTGATGGACCGCGAGACGTCGCGCCGCGCATTCCTGCAAGCCGCGCGCGGCCGGCCTGGGGCTCGGGGCCGTCATCACCGTGACGCCCGCGCATGCGACCCCGAGGCGATGCAAGACGCCATCCGCAAGGTCGTCGGCTCGTCCCGCGTCATCGAAGGGACGGGTGAAGCTCGAGCTGCCGCCGCTCTCCGAGAACGGCAACACCGTGCCGCTCACGGTCAGCGTCGAGAGTCCGATGACGCCGGCCGACCATGTGCGCGCGATCCACGTGTTCACCGAGCTGAACCCGCAGCCCGACGTCGTGAGCTTCCGCCTCGGGCCGCGCGCCGGGCGGGCGCGCGTGTCGACGCGCATCCGGCTCGCCAACACCCAGACGGTGACCGCGATCGGCGAGCTCAGCGACGGCTCGTTCTGGTCCGCCAGCGCGGCGGTCGTGGTGACCTTGGCCGCCTGCCTCGAGGACGCGTAGCCGTGGCCAACGCGCTCGTCAACGTGCCGCCCGCGCCCGGCGCGGCGAGGTCATCGAGATCAAGACCCTGATCTCGCACCCGATGGAGACCGGGTATCGCCGCACGCCAGCTCGGCGCGCCGATCCCGCGCGACATCATCCGCCTCTTCGTGTGCACCTACAACGGCACGGAGGTCTTCCGGGCCGAGCTCCATCCGGCGATCGCCGCCAATCCGTTCTTCGTCTTCTCGACCGTCGCCACCGAGAGCGGGACCCTCGCGTTCCAGTGGACCGGCGACAACGGCTTCTCGGCGACCGAGTCGGCCGCGATCACGGTCGATTGAGCGGGAGCTCGCCCGGCTCCTCGCCGCGACGGCGCTGGTCCTGCTCGCCGGGACGGCGTTCGCCGGCGAGATCCCGCAGGCCGAGCGCCGCTCGGGCTACGACTTCATGAGCCGTGAGACGCGCGCGATGCAGGACGATGATGCACCGCCAATCCCGGGATGCTCGGGGTGCTCGAGGGCGGCGCGCTGTGGGCGCGCAAGACCGGCACCGCCGGCCGCGCCTGCGCCGACTGCCACGGCGACGCGCGCGCCAGCATGAAGGGCGTGGCCGCGCGCTATCCGGCGTTCGACGCCACGCTGAAGCGCCCCGTGAACCTCGAGCAGCGCATCAACCTGTGCCGGACCGAGCGTCAGCAGGCGCCGGCGCTCGCCTACGAGAGCCGCGAGCTCCTCGCGCTGACGGCGTACGTGGCGCGCCAGTCACGCGGCCTGCCGATCGACATCGCGGTCGACGGTCGGCGTCGCAGCCGTTCCTCGACAACGGTCGCGCCGCGTTCTACCGGCGGCAGGGCCAGCTCAACCTCGCCTGCAGCCAGTGTCACGACGATAACTGGGGCAAGCGCCTGGCCGGCAACACGATCCCGCAGGCGCATCCGACCGGCTATCCAGTCTACCGGCTCGAATGGCAGAGCCTCGGCTCGCTCCAGCGGCGGCTGCGCAACTGTCTGGTCGGGATCCGCGCCGAGCCCTACGAGTACGGCGCGCCGGAGCGTCGTCGAGCTCGAGCTGTTCCTGATGTGGCGCGCGCGCGGGATGGCGATCGAGACGCCCGGCGTCCGGCCCTGAGCCGCGACGGCTCTACAACACGCCGTCTCTCTTCAACGCGTCGATCTCATCCGCGCCCGACGCCGAGCCAGGCGCTCAGCACCTCGGCGCTGTGCTGGCCCAGCAGCGGCGACGGCTTGATCCGCGCCGGTCTCGCCGTCGACCCGCACCGGCCAGGTCGGCATCTTGAACGGCCCGTTCGGGTGCTCCATCACCTGCATGATGCCGCGCTTCTCGAAGCTCGGATCGTTCTGCAGCTCCATCGTGTCGAACACGGCGCCGGCCGGCACGCCGACGCCGCTGATCAGCGTCATCGCCTCTTCCTTGGTGTGCTGGCGCGTCCACTCGGTGATGATCGCGTCGACCTCGGCCTCGCGCTCGACGCGGGCGGCGCCGGTGGCGAAGCGCGGATCGTCGATCAGCTCCTCGCGCCCGATCAGCCGCATCAGCCGCCCCCAGTGCTCGGGATTGCCGCGGCTCGTCGTGATGTAGATCCAGTCGTTGGAGCCGAGCGGCTTGCACTGATAGAGCCCGGAGGGCGAGTTGGTGCCGGCGACGGTTTTCCCGCCGCGGCGCGGCGCCGCCTTCCCGGTGCGCGCCTGGGTGGCGAAGCAGGTGCGCATGTAGTGGAGCATCGCGTCCTGCATCGCCACTTGCAGCCGCCGTCCCTGGCCGGTCCGCTGCCGCTCGAGCAGCGCGCCGAGGATCGTCACCGCCATCAGCATGCCGGTGCCGGTATCGCCGAAGCTCGGGCCGGGCTTGACCGGCGGCCGATCGGGCTCGCCGGTCACGCTGATCATGCCGCCCGCGGCCTGCGCGATCATGTCGAAGGCGAGGCCGCTCTCGTACTTGCTCCCGGTGCCGAAGCCCTGGATCTGAGCAGAAGATGATGCGCGGGTTGAGCTTCTTCACCTCGTCGTAGCCGAGCCCGAGGCGCTCGATCGTGCCCGGCGCCATGTTCTCGACGGTGACGTCGGCCTTCTTCAGCAGCTCCTTGACGAGCTCGAGCCCGCGCGGCGACTTGAGGTCGATCGCCAGCGATTTCTTGTTGGCGTTGAACATGTGGAAGTACCACGGGTCGTCGTCGGGCTTGCCCGGCCGCAGCCGGCGGCCGGGATCGCCCGTCTTCGGGTTCTCGATCTTGACCACCTCGGCGCCGAGCCAGGCGAGCGCCTCGGTGCAGGACGTGCCCGGCCTCGAACTGGGTGAAATCGACCACTCGGATGCCGGTGAGGCGAATTGAGGTCCTGCGCGTTGTCACTTGTCATGGTCGGCCCAATCTCTCGTGCCTCTGGGGCTCCTCGACGGCCGCGTCCACGCCCTCCGACGATCGGGCCACCGGCGGAACGTGAACCGAGGCGTAGTCGGCGGCATGCATCCAGGTCAATGCGTCGCCTCCGTGGGGCTCGCCTACGCCCAAGCGCGTTCGCGCTCATGGCGCGGCCGGCGCGGATCTCGAGCAACGACACGCTCGGGCAGCGGCAGCGCGATTCGGCAGCGTCAGCGCCCCGTCGCGCACCGCTGACGGTCTGGTCGGGCCTCGAGCCGCTCGAGCTCCTGGCGCGCCTGGATGGCGCGCAGGTCGCGCTCGGAGGGATCCTGCGGCGCGCCGCAGCGCGCGCCACACCGCGTGGCTGTTGCTGTGCGCGGCGTCGATCCGCCAGTGGCTCACGCGGACGCTGCCGCTGAAGCGGCAGCCGCTCGAGGCGGACCGCGACGTCGGTCGCGCGCAGTCGGTGGCGTACTGATCGTCGGCGTGCCGCCACACGAGCACGCTGACGCCGTCGCGGCCGGTCGTGGCGAGCGCGTCGATCTCCTCCGGCATCCCCGCCTCGCCGCCGTCGAGGCGATCCAGCGACCACGCGCGAGGTCGACTCGACGGTCAGGCGCGTGTCGCCGAGGCGGCTCGAGCATCCGGTAGGCGTTCAGCACCGGCTTCTGGATGCCCTGCGCGGTGAAGAGGCTGCGCGTGCCCTCGAAGAAGCGCTCGCCCTCGAAGTAGAAGCTCCAGGTGGTCGCCTGGTGGACGCGGGCGCGCACCGCGCGCGTCGAGGTCGAGGAGCTTCTTCATCAGCTTGCACTGGAAGACCGGGAAGTACTCGGTGTTGCGGTAGGCGAAGTTGGCGTTGTCGTACACGCCCCAGTGGGCGGGCACCGAGGCGTCGCACTCGTCCACGATGCACGGCAGGTCGCGGAACTTCGGGTGCGCGCCGACGGCGTCGAGCGCCGCGCGGACCTCGCGCAGCATCTTGAGGCTCGACGGCGATTGCGGCGTGGGCGCCGGGCCGCCGAGCGGGCCGTAGACGCGCCAGGGCGTGAAGCGCGCCGCCCTTGGTGTGAAAGGACACGAAGTCGAGCGGCGTCGCCGTGCTGCGCGCAGTGCGCGAGAAAGCCGCGCGAGGAACTCGTGGCCGCGCCGGCCCGGGCCGAGATCGCCGGTGGTCGGCGGGGCCGCCGACCGCCGCGTCCGGGCAGCGCCGCCTTCACCGCGGCCGCCGTGACGTCGTAGAGCGCGTAGAACTGCTCGGGGTGCCGCGCCAGTAGGAGATGTCGGGCTCGTTCCACAGCTCCCACAGCCAGCCGCGGACGTGCGCCGCGCCGTAGCGCGCCACGCAGTGCTCGACCAGCGCGCGGCACGAGCCCGCCCCACTTCCGATAGTCACTTCGGCGGCATCGCCCACAGCCCGGCCTCGTACGGGCTCCACTGGGTCGGGCTCGGCTCGAACGGAAGCGTCTTCTCGGCGTCGTCGGGGACCAGCGCCCGCGGCGTGAACGCGAGCTCCACCAGCGGCCGGTGCCCGGCGTGGACGACGGCGTCGTACACCTGGTCGGCGATGGCGAAGTCGTAGAACGGCCGGCCGGCCGCGTCCTCGTGATAGACGTTGCCGGCGCCCCAGTGCGGCAGCGACCAGCCGATGCCGCTGTTGAAGATGTAGTGAGAGCGGACGAAGTAGGGCTGCTCGGCGAAGGCGCGGATGGTCTTGAGGTGCCGCTTGCCGGCTGGGCGTCGACGTCCAGTTGATCTCGTCGTAGCCAAAGCTCGTCCAGATTCGGCGCGGCGGGCCCCAGCGCCGCACCGGCGTCCACGCGCACCGTCGCTTCTGCGATGTGGCCGACCTCACTCATCGAGATGTCCTCTCGCCAGCGGAGCGCATGACGCGCGGGGTCGTTGACACCGGGGAGATCCTACTGCTAGCTTGTGACCGGTCACAAGGCCCTCAGACGCGCCGGCAGGTGCCACGAATGAGCGGTCTCGCTGAAGAACAAACGCGCCACGATCCGAGATGTCGGCCGGCGCGCCTGGTTTCGCACCAGACGGTCTCGCGGGTGATCAACGGCGAGCTCTCGATCGCGCCGGCCACTCGAGCGCGCGTCGAGCGGGCCATCGCCGAGCTCGGCTTCCATCCCAACCACGTCGCACGGAGCCTCGCGAGCCGCAAGACGTTCACGGTCGGCGTCGTGATGGGCGACGTGGCCAGTCCCTTCTTCCCGGACGTCGTGCGCGGCGCCGAAGACGTCTTGTCACCCCTGGGCTATAGCCTGTTTCTCGCGAGCAGTCGCCGCGATCCCGAAGTGCGAGCGCCGCAACGTCGAGCACCTGCTCGACCGCAGCTGCCGACGGGTTGATCCTCGGCGCGCCGCGGAGTCGTCCCGAGGAGCTGGCCGCGCTGGGCCGGCGAGCGGGCGTGCCGATGGTGTTTCTCAATCGCGAGGTCCGCGGCCGGCACGTGGCGTCGGTGTGGGTCGACTGGCCGAGCGCGACGTCAGAGGTCGTCGAGTACCTCGCCGGCCTCGGGCACCGCCGCGTCGCGCTCGTCGTGCCTTCGCGTGACGAGGCGCCCTTTGCCAGCCGCGAAGACTGGTACGCGCGAGCGCTTGGTCGCCGCGATCTGACGCCTCCGCCGTCGCTGATCGTCCGCGAGCGCATCTCGATCGAAGGCGGGCATCGAGCCGGTCTGCGCTTGCTCGCGCTCGACGCGCCGCCGACCGCCGTGATCTGTCACAACGACACGATGGCCATCGGCGTCCTGCAGGCGTGCGCCGAACGCCGCGTCCGCGTCCCGCGCGATCTCCTCGGTCGTCGGCTGGGACGACGTGCCGTATGCCAGCCTGGTCACGCCGACGCTGACCACGGTCCGCGTGCCGCGCCACGAGCTGGGCCGCGCCGCGGCGGCCACGTTGCTGGACCTCATCGCCGGGCGGGCCGCCCAGGAGTCGGGCCCGTTGCCGCTGCAACTCATCCGTCGCCAGAGCTGCCGCCGGATCGGGCGCAGCCCCGAAAGGACATGATCATGAGTGACCACGACGAGCAGCCTCTCGCGACGCCGAGTGCTGCAGGCCGGGCTCTTCGCGCTCGCCGCCTCGCAGATGCCGGACGGCCTGGTGACGCGGGCCCACGCGCAGGGCGTCAAGCCGAGCACCAACTCTGATCGGCAAGCTCGAGGGCGCCGAGGTCGTCACCGATCTCGCGCGATATCCAAAGACGTTCAAGGAGGCGCCCGCAGCTCGCCGAGCTCGTGAAGGCCGGCAAGCTTCCGCCCGTGCAGCGAGCGCATCGGACAGGATCCGCTGGTCGTCAAGCCGCTGCGCGAGGTCGGCAAGTACGGCGGCACGTGGCGGCGCGGCTTCACCGGACCGTTCGACACCTCGAACGGCCACCGTGCCGCGCAGAACGACAAGCTGCTCTACTGGGACTACACCGGCACCAAGATCGTGCCCAACATCGCGCGCGCCTGGGACGTCAGCCCGGACGGTCGTAGGTCACCACGATCTCAGCTGCGCCGCGGCATGAAGTGGAGCGACGGTCATGCCGTTCACCGCCGACGACTTCGTGTTCTGGTTCGAGGAGGTCTACTCGAACAAGGAGCTGGTGCCGACGCCGCTCTCCGTGATGAGCATCAACGGCAAGCCGATCGCGGTGAAGAAGGTCGACGCGTCCACCGTGCAGTTCCTCGCGCCCGATCCCTACTATGCGCTGCCGACGGTGCTCGCCTCGGTGTGGGGCATCGGACACCACGCCCGCTTCGGACGCAACGCGTTGGGCGGCTTCGCCCCCGCGCACTACCTGAAGCAATTCCATCCCGAAGTTCGCGTCGAAAGACGATATCGCGAAGAAGCTCGCGGACCTGAAGTTCGACAACTGGGTGCTGATGTTCAAGAATCGCAACGACGCGTGCCGCAACCCGGATCTGCCAGTCGTGACGGCCGTGGAAGACGGTGTCGCCGATCAACACGCCGACGTGGATCCTGGAGCGTAACCCCTACAGCGTCTGGGTCGACACCGACGGCAATCAGCTGCCGTACATCGATCGCATCCGCATGACGCTCGGCGAGAACCTCGAGGTCATCAACTTGCGCGCGATCGCCGGCGAGTACGATTCGCAGGCGCGCCACATCGACATCAGCAAGCTGCCGGTGCTGCTCGAGAACCAGCAGAAGAGGCAACTATCGACGTCCATCTCGATCCGTCTGACCAGGGCGCCGACGTCGGGCTCTTCTGCAACCAGAGCTACGACAAGGACCCGGAGATCGCGAAGTGGCTCAGCACGCGCGAGTTCCGGATCGCGCTGTCGCACGGCATCGACCGCAGCCAGATCAACGAGACGTTCGTGCTCGGCCTCGGTCAGGCCGCCTCGGCGGCGCCGGGCGACCGCACGCCGTACTTCCCGGGCCGGAGTACAAGACGCTGCACGTCGGCTACGACGTGAAGAAGGCCAACGAGATGCTCGACGCGCTCGGTCTCACCAAGAAGGACAGCGAGGGCTACCGCCTGCGCGCCGACGGCGGTGGCCGGCTCCGACTGGCGCTCACGACATACCTCGGCTTCCTGCCGTTCACGCAGATCGCGGAGATGATCGTCGAGCAGTGGAAGAAGATCGGCGTTCGCGGTGAGGTGCAGGAGCTGGAGCGCGGGCTGGCCACCACGCGCATGCAAGCCAACGAGCATCAGATCTATTTCGAGACGCAGTGGGGCGCGGACAACATGTACGGCCACCAGCCGCTGCTGTTCCCCACGGAGCTCACCAATCCGCTGGGACCGCTCTACGGCACCTGGTATGCGAGCGCCGGGCGGCAGGGCAAGGAGCCGCCGGCGCGGATGCGCGAGCTGATGGCGACCTATCGGCGATCGTTCGGCGTCCCCGACCAGGAGCGCACGCGGCTGGCCAAGGAGGTCTGGAAGATCGCGCTCGACGAGCTGTGGCTGATCCCCGTCGTCTCGAACTCGCCCGCGTCGCAGGGCGTGCGCGTGATCAAGAACAACATCGGCAACGTGCCCGAGCGGCTCTGGAACAGCGCGGTGAGCGACAACCCGCACATCGCCCACACGGAGACCTGGTACTTCAAGAGCTGATCGGTCGCCCCGGGGGTCGCGTCGCGGCCCCCGGGGTCAACCGTCAAACGCCGTAGAACGCGTAGAACTCGGTGGCGGAGCGCCTCGAGTCCGAGCATCGACAGCGGAAAGCACGAATCCAGGGCGTCGAGGCCCGACTGAGTGCCGAAGACGCGCGAGAAACTCGCGCGCGACGTTCTCTTTCACTTCCCCGCGTCGATTCAGGAACTGCCCCCACAGCGGCATGTGCCGAAATCGACCGTGGATCACGCGGGCAGTCGCGAGGTACGGCTTCGGGAACAGACACCGGTACGCGTCGAGGTTGTAGAGCCACGACGCCCCGACGACCCGCGGCGCCTGCTGCGTCGTTCGTTTGAGGTGCGCGAAGAGCTCGGCGAGGTCCGCGAGCCGCTCCCTCGGCGCTCGACGGCCAGCGGAGAGCCGTCGCCGGTCTCGTTGTTCTCGAAGTGGAGGCGCACACGGTCCGGCCCCAGCGGCGCGTACGCGAAGCAGCCAAACGTCGCCGTCACGTCCGGCCCGGCCTTCGCCGGCGATCGACTCGATGTAGAAGCGATAGGTCCATTCGCGCCGGTCGCGCACGTCGCGCAGACCAGCGACGTATTCCCGCCAGCCCGGATGATCCGGATCGAAGCCGCGGCCGAGGGCGAAGCGAATGTAGAAGTTGGTGTAGTCGAGCAGTGTATCGGCGAGCGGCTGTCCCGAGAGCGCCGACACGGTCTCGGCAAACTCGAGCTGAAGATCGAAGAACGCTCGCGCGTAGATCATCGCGAGTTACACCTCCAGCGCGCTACGTCCCCGACGTCACCGTGATCGCGAGCTCCGCCGCGGCGGGCGGCCGGACGCAGAGGAATCCCGCTTCGTCCATCCACCATCCCGGGCGTCCGGTGTCGCCGCGCCGACGTGCTGGAGCTCGCCGCTCCCTCCACCATGACGGCGCGCGGTCGCGCGGCCCGGACGCGGAGCAGATAGCGCCGGCCGGCGGGCACGACCGATCGATCGCCGGCCGCCGGCTCCACGCGGATCGAGACGCGACCCGGCTGCGCCGCGCACACGATCGGCGTCAGGGCGTAGGCGCCGCGGCGATAGGCGTTCGTGCGGCCGTCGTCCTCGTAGAGCCCGAAGCGCGACGTGCCGTGCGGATAGATCTGCAGGGTCAGCTCGTCGAGCGGGCGCTCGCCGGTGTGCTGCACGATCGGCCCGAGCGGCAGGATCGCGCCCGCGCGCACGAGCAGCGGCAGGCGCTCGAGCGGCGCCGCCAGCGTGACGCCGCCGGGCCCGAGGTGGCGCTCGCCCGTCCAGAAGTCGAACCACTCGCCTTGCGGGAGATAGACCGGCCACGCCGTGGCGCCCTCGCGCGTCACCGGCGCGACCAGCAGATCGTCGCCCCACAGGTATTCGTGATCGAGCGTCCACGTCTTCGGGTCGTCGGGATAGTTCAGGACGAGCGGGCGCATGAGCGGCAGCCCGAGGGCGTGCGCCTGCCAGGCCAGGGTGTACGTGTACGGCAGCAGGCGATAGCGAAGCTCCGCGTACCGCCGGCAGATCGCCTCGACCTCGGGACCGTGAGCCCACGGCGTGTGCTCGCGCCACACCCAGCCGTGCGAGCGGAAGATCGGGCTGAACGCGCCGAACTGGAACCAGCGCGCGTAGAGCTCGCCGGTCTCGGGCACGGGATGAAAGAACCCGCCGACGTCCGTGCCCCAGTAGGGCACACCCGACAGGCCCGTGTTGAGCCCGAGCGGAACCTGGGCCTCCAGGGTCGGAAAATCGTTGTTGATGTCGCCCGACCACGTCGAGGCGCCGAACCGCTGCATGCCGGGGGCGCCTGAGCGGCACAGCAGGAAGACGCGCTGCTCGGACGCGACGCGGCCTCGCCCTCGGCGAAGCCCTGATGGCGGAAGCGGTCGTAGATGTTGTGGAGCGTGGTGCCATTGCCGGCGGCGAGTGTCGCGGCGGCCGGCGGACCTTCGCCGCCGTCGAGCCACCAGCCGCCGACGCCGAGCTCGACGAGCTCGCGATGCGCCGTCCACCACCACGCGCGCGCGGCCGGATTGGAGAAGTCGAGATGGCGCTGGCCGTCGCGATAGTTGGCGACGCCGCCGGCGCCGCGCTCGTAGCCGGTCGTCAGCAGATAGCCGCGCGTCTCGGCCTCGGCGAAGAGCGGCGACTGCTCGTGGAGCACGGGGTACTCGTGCGTGATGAACTCGAAGTGCTGACGGCGCACCTCGTCGAGCAGCGCCGCCGGCTTCGGCCACAAGACGGGCTGCCACTCGAGGTGCCCGACCCCGCGGTTCCAGCCCTTCGCCTCGCCGTAGGTCGAGAGATAGATGAGCGCGTCGCACGGAATGCGCTTCTCGCGGGCGTGCGCGGCAGGCGCTGCAGCTCGGCGGTGTCGTCGAAGTGCCGGGTCGACTGCAGAAACCCGAGCGCCCAGCGCGGCGGCAGCGGCGCGCGGCCGAGGAGCTCGGCCACCTCGCCCATGAGGCCGCGCAGATCGGCGGCGATCAGGAAGTACCACGTGAGCGCCGGCGCCTCGACCGTGTAGTCGATCCGCACACCGTTGTCGGAGCGGCCGACCGAGAGGAAGGCGTCGCTCGGGTTGTCGAAGAACAGCGCGTAGCCTCGGTTCGAGACCAGCAGCGGGATCGCGATGTCCGAGCCCGGCCCATGGCCGAGATGAGAGTTCCAGAGCTGGCGCCCCTGCCCGAGGCGATCGAGCCGGCCGCCGCCCTGGCCGAGACCGTAGAAGTGCTGCTCGCCGGAGAACGTGAAGCGGGCGCGCACGCGCCCGGCGCCGTCCGCGCCGCGCTCGAGCACCATCCCTGCGTCGGCGGGCTCGCGCAGCAGCCACTCGCCGGCGGCGTCGGCGAACGTCAGGCGCAGCGGACCGGTCTCGACCTCGAGCCGCAGATCGCTCGTCGCCAGGCGGACGGGCTCACCGTCGACGACTTCGAACGGCGGCGGCGCCCAGACTCGCGGACCGACGAACGAGGCGGCCGGCGACTCACCCGCGCCGAGGGACACGCGCACGATCCGCGAGCTGCAGAACGTCACCTCGACCGGACCCGCCGCGCTGAGAAAAACGAAGGCTCGCGCCCCTCCGCTCGAAGCGTGTCGCGTTGCCGCCGGCCGGCATAGACGTCACGGGAGCGGTGGGCGATCGTTGAGCGGGCGCTGGAGCATCTGGCGCTTGTCTATCAGGCGCATCGTCGAGACGTCAAGCGCGTCGTGAGCGAACCTTCCCGGGCGGGACTCACGACCACAGCAGTCGACGGAGCGCGCCGGCCGTGAGAGGCATTCCCTCCACGCGGATACCAGAGCCGGTCAGCGCGTCCTCGACCGCCGACGCGACGACGGCCGCGACCGGCAGTGAGCCCGATTCGCCGACGCCTTTGACGCCGAGCGGATTCAGCGGCGACGGCGTTTCGAGATGGTCGATCGCGACGGGCGGGACATCGTCGCTGCGCGGCAGCGCGTAGTCCATGAAGCTCGCGCCGAGCGGCTGACCGGCGGCGTCGTACTGGATCTCTTCGAGGAGCGCGCTGCCGATGCCGAGGGCCACCCCGCCGTGGATCTGGCCCTCGACGATCGTGGGATTGATGAGCCGTCCGCTGTCGTGACTCACCCAGTAGCCGAGCAGACGCACGCGCGCCGCTTCGCGATCGACCTCGACCAGCGCGACGTGCGCGCCGCTCGAATAGGCGATGTCCGGCGGCTGGAAGAAATGCGTGGCCTCGAGCCCGGGGCCACGCCGTGCGCCGCCGTGGCCATCGCGGCCGCGGACGCGAGGCGGCCGAGCTCGATCCGACGCTCGGGCCGGGCGCGCTCGGCGAAGAACTTGCCGTGCTGCTGAATCTCGTCTTCCGCGACCCCGAGCGCGTGAGCCGCCAGACGGACGGCCTTGGCGTGCAGCTCGCGCGCGGCCAGCGCGACCGCGCTCCCGCCGACGACCGCGGCGCGGCTGGCGAACGTGCCGATGCCCTGGCTGATCCCCAGGGTGTCGCCGCCGATCACCGTCACATCCTCCGGCGTCACACCGAGCTCACCGGCCGCGACCTGGGCGAGCGTCGTTTCGAGCCCCTGCCCTTGCGAGGGCACGCCGGTGAAGACGGTGATGCGTCCGGACGTGTCGGCGCAGAACGGTCGCGCCCTCGAACGGGCCCACGCCGGTCAGCTCGACGTAGCACGCGACGCCGAGGCCGAGGAGCCGGCCCTCGTCGCGAGCACGCCGGCATTCCTTCGAGAGCCGCTCGTAGTCCGACATCTCGAGCGCGTGGCGCAGCACCGCCGGGTAGTCGCCGCTGTCGTAGATGACGTTGCCGGAGCCGCGATAGTTCGGCAGGCCGACGTCGTACGGCATGTCGGCCGATTGCACGAGATTGGTGAAGCGAACGGCGGCGCGATCGCGCCCGGTCTCGCGCGCGATCAGATCCATCACCCGCTCGATCACGAACACGGCCTGCGGCTGCCCGGCGCCTCGGTACGGCGTCACCGGCACGCGATTGGTGTAGACGCTGTCGAACGTCACCTCGACCGCGGGGATCCGGTACGGACCGGCCAGCATCGAGGCGCTCAGGAGCGGCACGACCAGACCGCGCGGTGTATACGCGCCGGTGTCGTGCACGAAATGGTCGCGGAGCGCGAGCAGGCGCCCCTCGTCATCGAAGCCGACCTCGACCGTGTGCACCTGCGTGCGCTCCTGGGTGGCCGTCAGCATGTGCTCGACGCGATCCTCGAGCCACCGCACGGGACGGCCCAGGCGCAACGCCAGCAGCGGGATCAGCACGTCCTCGGGATAGACGATCAGCTTGGCGCCGAAGCCGCCGCCGACGTCGGGCGCCAGCACGCGCACGCGATGCGGCTCGAGCCCGAGCAGATCGCAGATGAACTGCCGCACCTGGTGCGGAACCTGCGACGACGCCCACACCGTGAGCAGCCCGGCCATCGCGTTGTACTCGGCGACCAGCCCGCGCGTCTCCATCGGCTGGCCGCCGGCGCGCCCGATGCTCAGGGTCAAGCTCGCCCGGCGGGGCGCGGCCTCGAGCGCGGCCCTGACGTCGCCGCGCGCCAGCGTCACGCGGCCCGCGAGGTTGTCGGGGATGTCGTCGTGAACGGACGCCGGCCCGGGCGCGGTTGGTTCCTGCACCGAGGGCAGCGGCTCCCACGCGACGTCGATCCGCTCGCGCGCGTCTTCGGCGGCGTAGCGGCTCTCCGCCACCACGACCGCGACCGCTTCGCCCACGAAGCGCGCGCGGTCGCCGGCGAGCAGCGAAAGTTCTTGCCGCGCAGCGCCGCGTGCGGCGGCACGATCGGCAGCTGGCGAGCGGCCTCGCCGAGATCGGCGAACGTGACGACGGCGACCACGCCGGGGATCTCCATCGCGCGCGGCGGCGTCGATGGCGCCGAATCGGGCGTGGGCGTGCGGGCTGCGGAGGATGGCGGCGTGCAGCATGCCCGGCAGGGCGATGTCGCCGACGTAGCGGCCGCGGCCCTGCACCAGACGCGGATCCTCCTTGCGGAGGAGCCGGTCGCCGATGAACTTCACCGGATCGCTAGACCTTGCCCAGGCGCGGGTGCTCGAACATGGGGATGCTGACGCCCCACGGCGCCATCCGCTTGCGGATCTTCTTCAAGAAATCGGGAAAGACTCGCATCTCGTCCTCGGGCGTGTTGCCGCCCAGGCCCGCCTCGCAGGAGATGCGGTCGGCGTCGATCTCGGCCGGCGTCGCGCTGCCGCCCTCGATCGCGAGCCAGAGGTTCCGGTAGCCGCGAAACTCCACGTTCTCGATCATCGTGGTGACGGCGGCCTCGATGTTGCGCACGGTCTCCGGCGTGAAGGACGGCGCCCACGCGTCGAGGCACTGCCAGCCGAACGCGATGTGCCGCACCTCGTCGCGCAGGATCAGCTCCATCAGCCGGCGCACGGCCGGGTTGGTCGCCTTGTGCACGGTGGCCTTGAAGACGTCGATCAGGATCTCCTCCGCCGCGCAGACGAGGCTGGCGAAGATGCCTTCGAGCGAGGTCTCGGGGTCGAACGCCATGCGGCGAACCCCGTGCGTGCCGACGGCGCCGGCCGTCGGCGGGTTCTGCGGCTGGGAAAAGTAGCGCCCGAGACGATCCGCCATCAGCCATGAGGCCTCGGCGTGGCGCCCTTCCTCCATCGTGCGCATCGTGAAGAAGAACTGGAGATCCGGCAGCTGACGCTCGAGGCAGAAGCGCAGCAGGAGCGCCGGGCTCTCGGAGATCGCGCCGTACTCGCCCCACGTGCGCCGGCTCCAGTACATCTGCGCGGCCAGCAATTGCTCGGCGCTGTAGCGCTCGGGGTGCAGCTCTTCCCAGGGGATGTCGGTCTGCGGATCCCACTCGAGCGTCTTCGCCCGCCGCCAGAGGTCCCAGACGTCGGGCATGGCCGAGGAGAGCGGCAGCGGATAGCGCTGCTCGAGGACGTAGGCTCCGGTGCGCTCCTTCTCGGTCAGCATGACGGGTCTCCCTATCCTTTATATGGTGCCCAGCACGGCGTGATCGACGCGCGGCAGGTCGAGCTTCCACGCGGCGAACCGCTCGCGCACCTGGGCGATCGTGGCGCGGAGAACCCCGCGCTCCTGCGACGGGGTCGAGGCGCCGAGACCCTGGCGCGCCGTCTCCGCCTCGGCGGCCAGCCAGGGCTCGCGGCTCTTTCCGGAAGCAGCCACGTGTTCCGGTAGCCGGCGAGGATGACGTTCGTGAGCATGTCGCTCACGGCGGCGGTCACCGCGGCGCGTCCTCGCGCGTCGAGCGCCGGCACGCGGCTGCCCAGGAACGCCCACGCGAAGGCCACGTGACGCGCGCGGTCGCCCGCGATGAGCCGCAGCGCGGCGCGCACCGTCTCGTCCTTCGCCTGCTGCAGATGGCTCACGTACAGGTTGAGGTCGAGCTGATCGTCGAGCGCGCCGAGCGCCGCGATGTACGCCTCGACCGGCACGCTCGCCGTCGAGCGCCGCCTGGCCGAACGGGTGATTGCTGATGCGCGCCAGGCCCGGCTCACCGGGATCGGCCTCGTAGCCGCCGAGCCGCTCGGCCAGCATGTGGCAGACCTCGAGGTGCTTGGCCTCCTCCGCCGGACGGAAGGACAGGAACAGCTTCGCGTCCATGCCCAGCGAGCCGGACTCCAGGCAGAAGCGGATCAGCAGCGCGGTGCTCTCGGTCAGCCCGGGATAGACGCTCCAGGCGCGCCGGCTCCACGTGCGGCCGGCCGCCTCGCGCGTCGTCTGTGTCGTAGCGAGCCGGATCGAAGCGGTCCCACGCGATGTCGGTCTCCGGGTTCCAGTGCAAGCCCTTGCCTGGCTGTAGAGCTCGCGGAGCACCGGCACTTCCGGCGCGAACTCGGAGCGGAAAGCGCCGCTCGACGAAGCGCTTCTCCTGCGCCTGATAGCGCGCGCAGCAGCCGTGTCGCGTGGTCACGCGCCTCGCTCATCCATCAGCCTTTCAGACCGGTCGAGCCGGGCATTGATCCAGGGCCTGCTCGACCGCCGCGCACAGACCGGTCGCGATCGCGCAATCGCGTTCGCCCCACGTGCGACCGGGATCGAACAGCACCGCTCCGAGTCCCGCTCGCCGGGCGCCGACGACATCGACGAAGTACGAATCACCGATGTAGACGGTCTCTTCCGGTGCGGTACCCGCGGCGCTGGAGACCGAGCTCGAAGATCCGCGGATCGGGCTTCGCCACGCCGACCACCCTGGAATCGATGACGAACTCGAGATGCGCGCCCAGCCCGGCTATCGTCGAGCGCTCGCTGCACCGAGCCGTTGGAGTTCGAGATGACTCCAACGATGAGTCCCAGGTCGCGCGCGCTGCTGGAGGGCCTTCGCCGCTTCGCCGTCCGCCTGGTGACAGAGACCGATCGGCACGTTGAAGCCGCGCCGCCATTCCGCGATCGCGCTCCGCTCCGCATCATCCGTGATTCCGAGATACTCCGCGAGGTACCGGACGTATCGTCCCTCGCCGGTGCGCTCGCGAGTCGCCTGCGCCGGCCCGCTCGGCATCGAGACGGATGCGCGCGCGCCGCTCGGCGTCGGTGACAGCCGCCTCGCGTGAGATCGTGGCCTCGCGACACCAGGTACGCGGTGAGCCGCGCGTAGTCCATCTCGAGCAACGTGTGGCCGGCGTCGAACACGACGGCGCGAATGCCCGGACGGCGTGTCATGACGGGAGAGTGTACCGCACCGGCGTCGGCGGGGTCGTCGGACCCACTTCCGAACTCGGCTGCGGGCCGGGCGGCAGCGCTGAGCGGTGACAAGGCGAAGGCCAGGCGCTAACATGCGAACCTCGTGGAGAAACGGGAGAGCGCCGACAGGAGGCGTACGATGGACGCATCCAAGCGTAGATTCATCAAGCAGAGCGCCCGGCTTGCTCGCGGCGAGCGGTCTGGTGGCCGGCGGATGCGAGACACGCCGACGCGGTCGAGCCGCCGGAAGTCCCGCCGTCGATGAAAGTCCCCGGTGCGCGGGATGAGCGAGTACGGCAGCCCCGCCAAGCACGAAAGCAAGGTGACGCGCACGCTCATCCGCTCGCAGCCCGGCACGACGGGCAGCGGCGCCTCGCGCACGCCGCTGGAGTCGCTCGAGGGCATGATCACGCCCAGCGGGCTGCACTTCGAGCGGCACCATAGCGGCGTGCCCGACATCGACCCGGCCCAGCATCGGCTACTCATCCACGGCATGGTGAAGCGTCCGCTGATCTTCACCGTGGACGCGCTCCTTGCGCTATCCGATGATCTCCCGGATCCACTTCCTCGAGTGCTCCGGCAACAGCCAGCTGCTCTACCAGCCGGCGCCGCCGAATCTCACCGCCGGTCAGACGCACGGGCTCGTGTCGTGCAGCGAGTGGACCGGTGTGCCGCTGCGCTTGCTGCTCGAGGAGGCCGGCGTCGACCCGAGCGCGCAGTGGATGCTCGCCGAGGGCGCGGACGCCGCCGCCATGAGCCGCAGCGTCCCGATGGCCAAGGCGATGGACGACGCGATCCTCGCGCTGTTCCAGAACGGCGAGCGGCTGCGGCCGGAGAACGGCTATCCCGTGCGCCTGTTCCTGCCCGGGTGGGAAGGCAACATGAGCGTGAAGTGGCTCCGGCGCCTCAAGATCGTGTCCGCGCCGATCATGACCAAGGACGAGACGTCGCGCTACACCGACCTCCAGGGCGACGGCAAGTCGCTGATGTTCACGTACCCGATGGAGGTGAAGTCCGTCATCACGCGTCCCTCGCACGGGATGACGCTGCGGGGCGCCGGGCTCCATCAGATCTCCGGCATCGCGTGGTCGGGCAACGGGACGATCAGGAAGGTCGAGGTGTCGACCGACGGCGGCAGGACGTGGATCGGATGCTCCGCTCGTGGCGCCCGTGCTGCCGCGTGCGCTCACGCGGTTCCGGCTGCCGTGGAAGTGGGACGGCACCGCGGCCGTGCTCAAGTCGCGCGCCACCGACGATACCGGGGCCGTGCAGCCGGAGCGCGAGAAGTTCATCGCCGAGCACGGCAACAACGCGATCTTCCACTTCCACGGCATCCAGGCCTGGAGCGTGGCGGCGAACGGCGAGGTGAAGCATGTCTACGCGTGATCTCGTCTGCGTGGCGCTCGCGCTCGTCGTCGGCGGCTGCGCGAGCGCGCGACGTGACCCCGTCGCGCGATGGAGAGTCCGAACCTCGGGCGCGAGGCGACGCCGGCGCAGATCGCGGGCTGGGACATCAGCGTGGGACCCGACGGCGTCGGGTTGCCGCCGGGCAAGGGCACGCCGGCGACGGGGACGACCGTGTACGAGCAGAAGTGCCAGGCCTGCCACGGCGCGAAGGGCGCGGGGCAGCCGAACGACCGGCTCGTCGGCGGCCAGGGAACGCTCGCGAGCAAGGCGCCGGTGCGCACGATCGGCAGCTACTGGCCGTACGCGACGACCGTCTTCGACTACGTGCGCCGCTCGATGCCCTACATCCAGCCGCAGTCGCTCAGCGACGACGAGGTGTACGCGGTCACCGCGTACCTGCTCAATCTCAACGGGATCATCGGCGAGAACGACGAGATGAACGCGCAGACGTTGCCGAAGGTGAAGATGCCCAACCAGTCGAACTTCATCGTCGTATATCCGTCCCGGGGAAAATGAGTCCGCCGACCGTCGCCTGCTGACCTCAGCGACCTGGGGATCGGCGGACCTGCTTCTGCACCCTACCCGCTGAACCCTCTTGGTCTGTCAGCGCCTGCGCTTGCTGGATCGTCTGCCTCTTCTTGACGAGACTGTCGTACTTGAGGAGATCGGCCGTGGTTGCAAGGAGCCCGCGTTACGGCAGACCACGCACTGCCACGGACCGACCTACGCTCTTGGGTTGATTATCCGAACTCCAGAAGGCCGAGGAGTTTCGCGCGCCGTGACGACGAAGTACCCGTCCTTTTTGTTCCCGCAAGGGTTGTCCCATGACCCGCGGTGAGGCAAGCCGGAACAGGCCTTTGCGATGGGCGCCGCCCGGAACCACGAGTCGTTGACCACGCAGGCCCACTTGTCCATCTGCAGCAGGTTCCCTTGGGCTCCACTGTCGAAGAGAGTCTGATCCCCGATAATCTCCGGCGACTCTGTCATAGAGGTTGGCTGCCTTGAGGTGAGGCGCGCGGCCGATCACGAGGTCCTCCTTGCTGCTGAAGGACTTCTCGTACGCAGCCCAGCAGTATTCTGCGATCTCTTCGAAGACCGCCGACTGGCCCGAGGACGCGGCCACGCGAGGGTTCCGCGCCTGCACGTCCGGCCGGATCGTTCCTGGTTGCTTTCCCGGCCAATCCCACTTCGTGACACCCAACCGCTCGAGGTCGGCACGGAGCGAATCCTTCGTGTATGGCACGTTCATCTCCATTGGTGAGCCGCGCGTAGTCCATCTCGAGCAAGGTGTGGCCCGCGTCGAAGACGACGGCGCGTAACGGCCGGACGGCGCGTCATGGCGAATGAGTTTACCGCACGGGGCTCGGCCCGATCGCGGGGCCGACTTCGAGCTCGAGACGCTGATCGGGCTCGCCGGTCGCCGAGAACCGATAGATCGCGTCATCGCCCGCGACGGCGTAGAGGACGTCAGCTCCCGCCAGGCTGCCGGTGGCCAGCCCGAGAAAGAGGACGCCTCGGCTCATCGCGCCGAAGCGCGCCTGGACAAGCGGGTCCACTTCCGGCCGAGCCAGCGACAGACGAACGATTCCCCGATCGCGCAGGGAAACGTAGAGAGAGGACGCGCTCGCGGCACACGCGATGACATCGCCCTCGAGGATGCCCGTGGGAATCGGCGTCCGGTCGGCCCGCCATTCGTTCCGCCCCATCCTCCACCACGGAAGAACATAGAGGGCGTGCCCGTCCGCGGTCCGAGCGAGTATGACGACGGAGTCGTCGTCGCGCTTGCTCACGAGACACTCGATCGGCGCTCGAGCTTCCGGAAGCACCTCGGTGAAAAGGAGCCGCGGGCCGGCCGACACGACGGGTCTCAGCCGAGACTTCCCTTCGCTCCTGCTCGACGACCTTGTACGACGTGATGGCCGTGTTGCCCGCCTCCAGACCCACCCAGCCCTGCCGGTTGGCGGCGAGCGCACGAAGCGCGCCGCGCTGGGTCGCGACGCGAGCCCAGTTCTGCGAGCTCAGTCCGTTCAACGGCGCCGCCCAATCGAGCAGCGCCGGGAAATAGAGATAAGAATCCTTCTCGAGCAGAGGCACGCCGAGCCGGCTCGAGACGCCCACGATCACCCAGCCGCCGGGATCGGGCAGCGGCAGCGAAACCGGCTCGCCGTCCAGCGCGAAGCCGTGCACGCTGCCGGTCACGCGGTCTCGCGCCAGCACCGCGGCGCGCGGCCGCGAGAAGTGATCCCGAAGCAGATCCACCACGACGACCTGATCGAACCGCATGCCCGGCCGTCGAGCGAACACGCCGACCTTCTCCAGTGGCCGGACCCTGGCCGAGCCGATCGCGGCGATCGTGTCCTGCCATGCGGGCCCGGGCCGGGGATCGCCGGCGACGGGAAGCGCGGCGGCTCCCGGACGTTCCGAGCTCGGCAGATACGGCCGAAGCTCGAGCGCGTATCGCGCGTGCTCCAGCGCCACCGGCTGAGTCTTCAGCAGATCGAATTGCCGGCGCGGATCCGCGCCGAGCCACGAATCGTCATGGTGAAGCGCCTCTTCCAGGTAGCCGGGCGCCAGGATCCGCAAGCTGCGGCTCCACGCCCAGCTGAGGCACCCGGCGGTCGCCGCGGTGCTGCCGCTCCCGACCGAGAAGAGTCCGGTCCCATCCGTGCGCGTCTCGACCGGAGAAAGCTGGCGGCTGTAGGCGTGGTACGACACGCAGTGCGCGGTTCTCTGCAGCGATACGACCGCACCCTTGATGGGCTGCCCCGTGTCACGATCGACGACACGGCCGGACACGCCGATCGTCGCTACCAGACCACATGCGGGAAGGACGGCGAGCGCCGCGACCGCGATCGCCGGGCCCAGCAGAGCGTTCCTGCCGCAGCGGGCCACGAAATCGATCATATCCCGCCTGTTCATCCAGGCCGTGTTGTTATACGGTCGCCGTCGTCATGCCCGTCGCGCCGCTCCGGATCGCCGTCATCGGCGCCGGCCTCGGCGGCCTCACCGCCGCGCGTCGCGCTGCGCCAGGCCGGCTTCGACGTCCGACGTCTACGAGCAGGCGCCGGAGCTCACCGAAGTCGGCGGCGGGATCAACATGGGGCCCAACGCGGCGCGCGATGCTCTATCGCCTCGGCCTGGGCGACGGGCTCGACCGCGAGGCCGTGCGGCCCGCCAGCACGCACCAGCGGCGCTGGCAGGACGGCCGCACGCTGCAGCGCGCGCCGCTCAACCCGCGCTGCGAAGAGCTCTACGGCGCGCCGCATCTGACCGTCCACCGCGCCGACCTGCTCGCGATCATCGCCTCGGGCTTTCCGGCGCGAGCGCATCCACCTCGCGCCACCGCCTCGTCGGCCTCGACGATCAGAGGCGATCACGTCGAGGCCCGGTTCGAGAACGGGCGCGCAGGTCACTGCCGACATCCTGGTCGGCGCCGACGGCATCCATTCGGCGGTGCGCGCCGCGCTGCTCGGCGAGGAGGCGCCGCGCTTCGCCGGCTGCGTCGCCTATCGCGGCCTGGTGCCGGTCGAGCGCATCGCCGATCTCGGCCTCGAGCTCGGCTCGCAGTCGTGGGTCGGTCCCGGCGGACATTTCGTGCACTACTTCGTCTCGCGCGGGCGCCTGCTCAACTTCGTCGGCTGGACCGAGCACGACACCTGGAACCGCGAGGACTGGACCGATCGCGCCACGGTCGGCGCGCGCGCTCGCCGCGTTCGAGGGCTGGCACCCGCAGGTCCGGCGGATCATCGCCGCGGCCGACGACGCTGCTTCATCTGGGCGCTGTTCGACCGCGAGCCGCTGCCGCGCTGGTCGGTCGGCCGCGCGACCCTGCTCGGCGACGCGTGCCATCCGATGTACCCGTTCATGGGACAGGGCGCCGCGCAGGCGATCGAGGACGGCGCGACCCTCGCCGCCTGCCTCGCGTGCCGACGGCGCCGGCGATCCGGCCGAGGCGCTGCGGCGCTACGAGGAGCTGCGCCGGCCGCGCGTCACGCGGCTTCAGGAGATGTCGCGCGCCAACAAGACCCGCTTTCACCTGCCGGACGGACCGGCGCAGGAGGCGCGCGACGCCGAGTGGGCGCGGGCCGGCGACCGCTCGCCCGAAGCGTTGCGCTGGCTCTACGACTTCGACGCCACCGTGCTGCCGGAAGGTTGATCCGCGCGCTCAGGCGTTCGGAACCCAGGGCCAGTACTTCGCGATCGCGCCGCCGTCGACGCGGAGGTCGAAGCCCGTGATCATCTCCGCGTCGTCCGAGGCCAGGAACACGGCGGCCCGCCCATAGTGGCGCGGGCTCGGAAGCCGGCCCGCGGGCACCATCTTCTGGAAGTCGAGCATCGCGCCCTCGCGCCGCTCGGGTCGCGGCCGGCCCCACGCGACGGCGCGCTCGCCGGCTTCCTCGCGGTCGGTCGCGGTCGGGGTGAGGCTGTTCACGCGGATCCGGTGCTTCGCGAGATCCATGGCGGCGGCGCGGGTGAAGTTGAGCAGGCCGCTCTTGCTCGTGCAGTAGCCGATGTTGCCGGCCTGGCCCTGATGACCGGCGGTCGACACGATCACGATGATGCTGCCCGGGCGCCCCAGCTCGACCATGAGCCGGGCCGACGTGCTTGGTGCACGAGAACGTCCCGGTGAGGTTCACGGCGATCTGACGGTTCCAGCGCTCGAGCGGCATCTCGAGCACGCTGAGGCCGCCGAGGATCCCGGCGTTGTTGACGAGGATGTCGACGCCGCCGAAGCTCTCGCGGGCGCGCCCGACCATCGCCGCCACCTGCGCTTCGTCGGTGACGTCACACGCGATGCCGAGTGCCTGGCCGCCGCGGCGCTTGATCGACTCGGCGCACTGCTGCGCGTTCTCCGGAACTTGATCGACGCAGACGACCGCGGCGCCTTCGTCGGCCAGCCCCTCGGCGATGCCGCCTCCGATGTTGGGGCTGGTCCCGGTGACGATCGCGACCTTCCCCGCGAGCTTCATCGCCGGGCCCGCGGTCAGGACTTCGCCCGCGAGTGTTCTTGAAGATAGCGCACGGACACGCGACCGAGCGGCACCTGATCCGGCGCGATGCCGTCGGGGTTCCGGTACTCGTAGGGCGCGTCGCGGCCGCCGAAGTGCTTGGTCACCACGAGCCGCCGCCACTGGATCACCTCGGCATCCGTCCCCGACAGCTTCTCCGGCGCGTCGTAGCGCTGGTCGAGCATCACGCGCTCGTCCTGACGCGAGAAGTTGTACTCGATGATCCACCGGTGCACGGCACCGTAGAGGAACCGCTGCCAGAGTCGCTGGAGCGCGCCCTTGGGCCGCAGGCAGTGGTAGTACCAGACGCGCGTCAGGTTCTCTTCGATCGGCACGCACATGCGGGTGTAGAGGTCCCAGGAGAACTCGGTGCGGAACATGCCGGGCAGGCGATGCCCGCCGGCCCACCGCGCGGTGCGGGGCGCCGGGATGTGACGCCGGGCGCGCTCGGCGAGTGGCCTGAACAGCCACGTCCAGTAGCGCCGGTAGTTCGTCTTCGGCCACCGCCGTCCGTCGGAGTACACGTCGTACTTCGGGCTCTTCCGCACGTAATTGCTTTCAGCGACATCGCCGGCGAAGCCGTTGCCGACGAAGATCGGGTGCTCGCCCTGCGCGCCGCGGGCGATGAAGCCGGAGCGGGCGACCACGAGGGCATTGCGGTGGACGTAGTTGACGTGGGAATCCATCGAGTTCTCGAGCGCGACTTCCCAGTTGCACCGCCAGACGACCTGGCCGATCAGGACGAGCGCGTCGTCGAAGAACTCCTCGGGCACGTCCTCCTCGATCGGCGCGGGCTCGCCGTCGCCGATCCAGACGAACACCAGCCCCTTGAGCGTGCGCGTCGGGTAGATCTTCGCCTCGGTGCCGGGCTTGCCGCACACGCCCGAGCCGGGCCCTTCGGACAGCACCATCGTGTTCTTGCCCGACTCGTCGAACACCCAGCCGTGGTACGGGCACGCGACGGTCCCGCGATAGTGGCAGTCACCGTCGCTCAGTCGCGCGCCCCGGTGCGGGCAGACGTCCTGGATCGCGACCACGTTTCCGGCCGCGCCGCGAAAGAGGCACACGTCCTCGCCGAGCAGCGAGACCTTCACCGGCTTGCGCCAGCCCACCGCACGGTCCTTCGAGGCGGGATACCAGTAGTTGCGAAGACCGAGCTTCGGGATGAGGGACCGGATGTCGCCGCTCAGCTTCGGGATCGCGCCGTTGTCGCTCTCGAGCCCGTTGGTCCTCTCTTGCGGTGTCACGACGATCCCTCCTGTACGAGCGCTTGAGGGCCTTAATATCGCACACCTGCGCCGTCGAGCGCTGTCCCCGGGCGGTTGCGCCTCGGCGCTGACCGCCGATGCCGGGGATTTTGGTGGCGCCGATCGGACCGCCTACACTAGGAACAATGAATCAGATTTCGCGGCATTCCGTGGCGCCGCCGATTCGTCCCCCGATTTTCTTCCGGATCGCGGTCGGCCTGTTCGTGACGCTTGATACTGTTCGGGGCGGCGATTGCCCTCCTCCTGGTTTACGAACGGAAAAGCATATCGACCGCCGGCGGATGGGGCTACCTCATGGGCGCCTTCGTGCTCGGGGTGGGAGGCTTCTTGCCTGTGTCGCGGGCGTGGTGTGCACGGCTCTGTCGCTCTGGCGAGGTGAAGCGCATCGCCGGCTGTCCATCGCGCTCCTGATCATCTCGTCTCTCGTCGTGTGGACTCTGCAGGCGCGTTCCCGTGGTTCTGGTTCGACTGCTTCTTCCCCACGAATGAACGGCGCCGTGGGGCTGCTTGCCGGCGCGTGCTTCGGGGTCCTCTGGTGGGGTGTCTCCTGGGCGCTCGGTGCTCAGGCCTTCGGGATCTGGGGAAAATCTGCCGCGACGGGACTGCTCGCGGCGATCGTCACCGGCATCATGATCACGGCCATCTCGATTCCGACGTATCGCCGCGCCTCGGCCAGAGCGCTCTACTGGTACTCGCCGCTCAGCGTCTATGCGGCGATCTTGATCTATGGCCTCGCCATCTTCGTTCTCCGGCACCTGATCGACGACTTCGACTCGAACCAGGCTCGCTGGGCCGTAGGACTGCAGTCGATACTCGGAATGTGGTGGGGCGTCACGGTGCTGGTGCCGTTGGCCCTGGCCGTCCAGGTGCTCGCATACGTGAATCATCGCGTTCTGCGAAGGATTCTGACGAAAACTCGCGCCGGGACGTGCTAAAGTCGCGTCGTTGCGTTCGGGAGCGAGCCCTGCCATCGGGCTGTTCGCCGCGGCCGGAAGTAACGAAGGACCCCTGCCAAAGGCGCCACCGCTCCCGGACCGGCTAACGGGAGGAAAGCGCAAGCTCGGTGGATCTGGAAATCCTGGTCGAGAACGTGCTGAACGCGGTCACCGCGGGCATCACGATCGGTTGCATCTACGGCCTCATGTGCATCGGCCTCGGACTCATCTTCGGCATCATGCGGATCGTGAACTTCGCCCAGGGCGAGCTCCTCATGCTGGGCATGTTCGCCAGCTTCTATCTGGTCACCGGCGGCAAGGTGCTGTCCTTCCTCGGCCCATACTGGGGACCGTTCGTCGGCGCGATCTGCGCCGCACCGGTCGTGTTCGTCGGCGGCGCGCTCCTGCACAAATTCCTGATCTCCCGCGTGTCCGGCCTGCGGACGGCGGGCACGCTGGATGAGGGCCACTTCGGTCAGCTGGTCGTCACCCTGGGCATCTCGCTGATTCTGCAGAACGGCGGCCAGATCGTATTCGGCTCCACGCCCGTCGCCGTCCGCACGCCGCTGTCCGCCGAGGCGTTTCTGATCGGTCCCGTCTACGGCGCCGCGACGGTATTCCTGAACAAGGCGAAGCTGATCGCGTTCTGCGTCGCGATCCTGGTCGCGATCGTGCTGTACCTGACGCTCGAGTACACGCGCCTGGGCAAAGCGCTGCGGGCCTCCGCCGACAATCCCGACGGCCGCCACCTACATGGGCATCGAGGTCGACCGCGCGTACCGCATCGCCTTCGGCCTCGGCGCCGGCATCACCGCCGTCGCCGGCGGACTGATGGCGACGTATATCTCCTTCGGTCCGTTCGTCGGATTCGACTACGTCATCATCATGTACTCCGGTGTCGTGCTCGGCGGCATGGGGAGCATCCTCGGCGCCTTCTGGGGCGGGTTGACCGTGGGGTTCGTGCAGCAGTTCTCGGCGCTGATCCTGCCGCCGCAGCTGCAGAACGCGGCGATCTTCGTCGTGTTCCTGATGATCGTGCTGCTGCGGCCGCAAGGGCTCTTCGGGCGTTCGGCGGAGCGCGCATGAGATACGGGACCGGGCCACAGCTCAAGCGCGGCTTGACGACGCTGGCCGTGCTGTCCGTCGCGTACCTGGTGCTGACACTCTTCGTCAAGAACAGCTACTACCAGCTGATCCTCACGCTCGTCCCGGTGTGGGCGCTGTTCGGCGTCTCGTGGAACATCCTGTCCGGCTACGGCGGGCAGCTGTCGTTCGGCCACGCGTCGTTCTTCGGCATCGGCGCGTACACGGTCACCCTGGCCGTCGTCTACTGGAGCCTCTCGCCCTGGCTCGGCATCGTGCTCGGCATGATCCTCGGCGGGCTGGCCGCGATCGCGATCGGCCTGCCCACGTTCCGCTTGCGCGGGCACTACTTCGCGCTGTCGATGCTGGCCTACCCGCTCGCCATCCTCTACGTGATGCAGTATCTCGGCTTTCAGGAAGTGTCGATCCCGATGCACCGGGAAAATCCGGTGGCGTTCATGGAGTTCAGCGAGCCGCGCATCTACACCTTGATCGCGGTGTGCCTGCTGATCGGCGGCGTGGTCGTCTCGCTGATCATCGAAAACTCGCGCTTCGGCCTGGCTCTGCTGGCGATCAGACAGAACGAGCTCGCGGCCGAAGCGGCGGGCATCAACGCACGGCTGTGGAAGATGCGCTCGCTGGTCGTGTCGGGCATGATCGCGGCGGTCGTCGGCGGGTTCTACGCGCGCGTCCTGCTGGTCATCACGCCGGATTCCGTGTTCGGCATGCTCGTCTCGGCGCAGGCGGTGGTGGTCACCTTGTTCGGCGGCGTGGCGTCGGTCTGGGGCCCGCTGATCGGCGCCGCGATCCTGGTGCCCCTCGCCGAAACGTTGCAAGCCGAGCTCGGCACCTATCTGCCCGGCATCCAGGGCGTCGTGTACGGCACCGCCATCATCGCCGTCATGCTGCTGTCGCCCGACGGGCTCTTCTGGACCGTCCGCGATCGCTGGTTCCGCCCGAAAGCCGCGGCGCCGATTCCCGATCTGATGCCGACCGCGACCGCGCCGCGCCGCGTATCGGCCCGCGCGGGTGTGCCGCTGCTCGTCGTCGAGAATGTCTCACGAGCTTTCGGCGGCCTGAAAGCGGTCAGCGAAGTGAGCTTCTCGGTCACCGCGGGCGAGATCCTCGGCATCATCGGGCCGAACGGCGCGGGCAAGACGACTCTGTTCAACGTGCTGAACGGCGTGCTATCGGCCGACGAAGGCTCGGCGCAGCTTGCCGGCCACCAGATGCTCGGCCGCAAGACTTTCGAGGTGTGCCGGATGGGTGTCGGGCGCACGTTTCAGGTGGTGCGCAGCTTCACCCGCCTCCCGGTGCTCGACAACGTGATCGTCGGAGCCTACGGTTCCGGTCTCTCGGATCGCGACGCCATCGCCTCGGCGGTGCGGGCGCTGCATCAGGTCGGGCTCCAGGATCAGTCGGGGCTCGCGGCGGGACAGCTCACGAACAAGCAGCTTCGCTTGATGGAGCTCGCCCGCGCGCTGGCCGGCAATCCGCGATTGCTGTTGCTGGACGAAACCCTGGCCGGGCTGGGTCGAGAGGAATGCGACAGCGTCCTGAACGTGCTGGCCGGGTTGCGCGAGCAGGGTGTGACGATCTGCATCATCGAGCATACAATGCACGCGATGATGCGGCTCGCCGACCGGTTCGTGGTGCTCGACCACGGCCGCGTGCTCGCGACGGGCTGCCGCGCGCCGTCGTCGAGGACACCGCGGTGATCGAGGCTTATCTCGGCAAGAAATGGCTGGCCCGCCAGAATGCGTAGCGCCGGACGCGCCGCGTGCTCGAAGTAAGAGACCTCTCCGTCGCGTATGGCGGTCTCCGCGCGCTGACCAACGTGACCCTGTCCGTTGCCGAAGGGCGATTCGTCACCATCGTGGGGCCAAACGGCGCCGGCAAATCGACCTTGTTCAAGACGATCAGTGGCGTGGTTCCGCCCGTGTCCGGGACCATCACCTTTGGCGGTGAGAATCTGTTGGCGCGTCGGGCCTCGGATCGCGCGCATCTGGGCATCGCCCACGTCCCGGAAGGCCGGCAGGTGTTCAAGACCTTGACCGTCCGCGAGAATCTCGAGATGGGGGCTTACCCCAAGGCCGGGCGCGCGCAGTGGACGCAAACGCTCGACCGCATCCACACGCTGTTTCCGATCCTGGCCGAGCGGGCCGCCCAGATGGCGGGCACCCTGTCGGGCGGCGAGCAGCAGATGCTGGCGATCGGCCGCGGCCTCGCGGGCGCGCCTCGCCTGCTGATGCTGGACGAGCCGTCGATGGGGCTGGCGCCGAGCGTCGCCGACATGATCTTCGACCGAATCTCGCAGATTCACCGGGAGGACGGGCTCACGATTCTCCTGGTCGAGCAGCGCGTGGCGGAGGCGCTGGAGCGTTCCGATCACGGCTACGTGCTGGAAACGGGGCACATCGTTCTCGAGGGGCCGTACGAGACGTTGCTCAGCGACGACCGCGTTCGACGCTCGTACCTGGGCCTGACGGAAGCGTAGAGCGACCACCATGGAATCGCAACCACACGGGAGATGATAGGCATGAGCACGCTGACGCCGTTTGGACGTCGGACCGCGATCAAGATTGGACTCGCCGGTGCCGCTACGGCGCTCGCGCCACGTCGCGCGCGAGCGCAGAACCCGAAAGAGGTGAAGATCGCGCTGGTCGTCCCGCTGTCCGGTCCGTGGGCGCGCCAGGGCATCCTGGAGCAGATGGGCGCCGAGCTGGCGATCGAGGACGTGAACAAGAGCGGCGGCGTCAAAGCCCTCGGCGGCGCCAAGCTGAAGCTGGTCCTCTACGACACCGGGGACACCGCGGAGAAGGCCAAGAACGCCGCGCAGCGGCTGGTGGCGCAGGAGCCCGACGTGGTCGGCGGCATCGGCTGCTGGCTGTCGAGCTTCACGCTCGCGGTGACCGAGGTGACCGAGCGCGCGGAGCTGCCGTGGCTCACCCTGTCCTACTCCGATCTGATCACCGGGCGCGGCTTCAAATACATCTTCCAGTCGGCCCCCACCGCCGAGACGCGCAGGCCACCGCGCTGCTGCCGCGGATCGTCGACCTGGCGAGCAAGGCGGGGAGCGGGCGACCGACGAAGGTGGCGTTCGTCGGCGACAACTCGGCCGCCGCGGTCAGCTTCATGAAGCCCATTCGCGACCACGTGGCGAAGGACCTGGGCCTGACGATCGTGGCCGACGAAGTCTACACACCTCCGCTCGCCGACGCGACGACGCTCGTGCAGAAGATCCGCTCCGGCCGTCCGGACTTCATCGTGTGCCAGTCGACGAACGTCGGCGACGACAAGCTCCTGCTCGACAAGTTCGCGGAGCGCGGCATCACCGCCAGCACGGTGCCGCTGGTCGGCGGCGGCGGTCACTGGACGGTGCCGGAGCTGATGAAGATGGCCGGCAAGGAGCATCTGGAAGGCATGATCGTGGGCCTGGCCAACTGGCCGGGCAAGGATATCGGCGATCTCGAGAAGCGCTTCGTGGCCAAGACCAACGAGCCCTGGTTCGGCCACGACTCGATCTTCCCGTACGCGCACGTGATGATCTTCAAGGAGGCGCTGGAGCGGACGGCGTCCACCGATCGCAAGAAGCTGGGCGAGATGATGCACAAGATCGACCTCAAGGACGGTCCGGCGAAGCTCTTCCCTGACGGCCGCGTGAAGTACGACGACAACGGCCGCCGCGTCGGCGCCGAGCTCTGCATCGTGCAGTGGCAGAAGGGCCGCCCGGTCGCCGTGCATCCCGAAAGCATCGCCGTCGCCAAGGCGGTGTGGCCGAAGCTGTCCTAGTACCCGGGGTATCGGGAGCGGCCCGACGTTCACACGTCGGGCCGCTCGTCATCACGGCCGGCGGATCAGAATCCGAAACAGCGCGCATGAGCGCCTGCGCCCCGTGTGTCCTCAGGTCGCGGCCCGGCTCTGTCTGGATCCGCGCTGCATGATGCCGATCGCCGCTCGGAGCTGAGCCCCGCGCCACATCGAGCAATGACTTCTCAAGACTCGACGCTTCGCGAGGCTCGCGCCGAGTGCTTTCGAGGCCAGCGGGATCGAGGGCGACGGCGGCTACGACCGCCCCGCGCACGTTTCACGCTCGTACGGCCGTAAGGTGGCTGGCCGGCGGCGCCGTGGATGCTGGCCCAGGGTTGTCCTCTTTAGCGCCACTCCGGTGTTCTGACGTGGCCGGTCCGCTGTGTGGAGAACCCCGAGGCCCATCGCTGACGAGACCGCGCTGCGTTCGCAAGAGACGCTCGTAAAAGACGCGTTTGCGTGGCGGCGGCATGTCCTCTCCAGTCTCAGCCTCACCGAGCCTCCGCCACCACGCGCCGCGCCTACGCGGCTAGGCAGGTCCCGCCGTTCTCTTCTGAGGCAAGACCTCAGTCGCCCAGCACTCGCTTCCGCAGCAGGCGCATGTCGAGCGGCACGAGCACGCCGAGCATCACGACCAGGAGCCCGGCCAGGCTCGCGAGGTGATAGCCGGCCCCGTCGCCGAGGAGCAGACTCCGAATGCCCTCCGCGAGGTGGTACAGCGGATTCACGGTCGAGATCGCGGCCATCACCGGGTGCCCGAGCGGGAAATACGTCGCGGACACGAAGCCCAGGGGCAGCGACGACGAGGAAGATCGGCAGATTCATGTGGTCGATCGTCGGCACGAGGGCCGTGAAGCACAGCCCCAGCGAGGCGAACGCGCAGGCGGAAACGAACACGATCGGGATGACCACGGGCAAGTACTCGAGCTCGAGCCGCAACATACCGAGCGCCTGACAGACCGAGAGCACGAGGCTGACGATCGCGACGTAGCTCGTCGTCAAGAGGCCGGCCCACAGGATCTCGCCCCACACGACGTGCCGCAATTCGATCTGCGTGGTGAGCTGGCCTTCCCACGTGCGCTGATAGCGCATCCGGATGAACGCGCCGAAGAGCGACTGGAAAATGGCCGTCATGAACGTCGCGTACGCCAGCATGCCGGGAGCGACGAAGTCGATATACCCGACGGGCCGGCCGTTCCATTCGATGCCCGACGACATGTAGGCGCCGAGCCCGAGACCGAACGCGAGCAGCAACGTAATCGGCTCCAGCACCGGCGGCAGGAACGACGTGTACCAGTTCTGCAGATAGACGCGCAGATGCCGGCCGACGACCGCCCGGCTCTGCCACTCCAACGCGGCGCGTCAGCCAGCGCATGGAAGCGCCAGCTTGAGAAACAGGTCGTCGAGATTCGGGGCCTGACTTCGTAGCGGAGCGCGGGAAACGCGCGCGCGAAGTCGGCCAGCTGCTCGCCGCTGAGCGGCAGGTGCCACGATCCGGAGAACGGCGAGCGGCTCGCCCAGTCCGCGCGCAGCCAGCCAGGCGGCCACCGCCGGCATGGTCGTGCCGTCGGCCTCGAGGACGACGACGTGCTCGCCGAGCATGTCGCCGAGCACCGACTTCGGCGATCCGTGCGCCACCACCTTGCCCTGCGCCAGCACCGTCAGCACATCGCTCAGCCGCTCGGCCTCGTCCATGTAGTGGGTCGTCAGCACGATGCCGAGGCCTTCGGCGCGCAGCCCGCTGACCAGGTCCCACACCGCCACGCGGGCCTGCGGGTCCAGACCCGTCGTTGGCTCGTCGAGAAACAGCAGGCGCGGCCGGTGCACCAGCGCGCGCGCGATCATCAGCCGTCGGCGAAAGCCGCCGGACAGCGCCTCGGGCTTGTCGCCGGCGTACGTCGCGAGCGCGAAGCGCTCGAGCAGCTCGTCGACGCGTCGGCGCACCTCGAGCGGTCGCGGGCCGGAAGTAGCCGGCCGCGATCTCGAGATTCTGGCGCACCGTGAAATCGCCGTCGAACGTGTCGTCCTGCGTACACACGCCCAGCTGCCGCTTGAAGCGATTGAGATCGCGCGAGACGTCCGCGCCCTCGAAGCGGATCGTGCCGGCGTCGGCGCTCAGAAAGCCGTAGAGCATCCGGAGCGTGGTCGTCTTGCCGGCGCCGTTCGGGCCGAGCAGCCCGAGCACCTGCCCGGCGTGACAGACCAGATCGACGCCATCCACGACCAGACGCCCGCCCAGACGCTTGACGAGCGCGCGCGCTTCGAGCAGGGGTGGCATGCCCGCCATTGTACAGACGGCCTCACATCGATCGGGCTCGATGCCGACGCCCTGAGGTCTCGTGTCACCTGCTCATGTGAAGAATGGCGGTTGCCGCGGTGAACAAGTAGCCGGCACCGGCCCAGGCACCGGCCCAGACGAGCGCGCTCCCGGACGCAGACAGCAAAAGTGTGCGGGCCCCACTCCGCTGGCGCCGGCCAGCCCGGCTCCGACTGGATTCATCTCCGGCAAGAATCGGGCGCCAAACAGCAGTCCCGAAACGATGGGCCAGGAAAAGGCTCTCAACCCAGTCGATCCACGCGCGCGGTTTCACGCGGCGCCGAAGAACCGCCAACGTTTGAGCACCCCGCCAGCGGCCCAGGCCATACCACACGAGGTCGGCGCTCAGCGCGGCCGCGACCGCGGTCGCAAGGATCACGCCGAAGCTCAACCTGCCGCCGGCCGCCAGCGCGCCGGCCGCCAGCAACGACGGCGTGGCGGGAATCGGGACGCCCGCCTGGTTCGCGAGGACCAGGACGAACAGTACCAGCCCCGCCCATGGCGTCCACGTTCCGATCATCTCCACCACATTCAGCTCCCTGTGTGCTCCGCCTATCTATTTGATGGCTCACTTCGAGTCGCGGATTCCGCAGGAATTCGTCCACTGGAGAAAGGATCCTAAACTCTCGCGGGCTGATGAACGCGGCAACCGCAGGCCGCCTGGTGATAGCGCCCGCTTCCCTCCACCAAGCCGCCCTTGCCGTACATGTTCCTGGGCCGCACCCAGTCCGCGAGCGTGTTGTACGGGCCGTTCTCGTCGCGCCCTTTTGGCGTCGCATCGAGATACCGGTAGATGCCGAGGAATTCCTCGCCGCCGCGCCCATACGTGGAATACGTGTGGAAGATCTGGCCGGCCTCGTCCCTGAAGAAGACGCTGTCGCCCGACAGGTCCTCGAGCCCGGGGTTCACGTATTCGTAGTTGTAGAAGGCGCGGCCCGTCGCGATCTGCTTGGGCGTGAACGAGACGTGGAAGTCGTAGTTGAACTCGGAGTGATACGACGACACCCACGTGAAGCGCCATCCCATACGCTCACGGACAGTTTCGATCTCCGCAATCGGCGCGCGCGCCACGACGGCGTACGACACGTCGTGGTTCTGCAGATGCCCAAGCAGCCCCTCGACATGGTCCACCTCGAGGGAACACCCGACGCACTGACTCGCTTGGCCGGGCCCCATCATGAAATGCTTGACGAAGAGCTGGCTGCGTCCGTCGAACAGATCGGCCAAGGTCACCTTGCCCTGCGGCGCGTCGAAGACGTACTGCTTTTCCACCTTCACCCACGGCGAGCGCACGACGCTCGGCGGCCAGCCGGTCGCGGAGCCTCGTGAGCTCCTTTCCTTCACCACGAGCGCCTTGCGGGCTTCGAGCCATTCTGCTTGCGAGACGATCCTTGGGCTACTCATCGCGCTCTCCTCTGCTTTCACTTTCGAATCGTTACTCCCCAACGCCGACCCACGCGGCGTAAACGGCTTCCCCGCTCTATCGTCGAACGGGCGGGGTCGCGATCGACATTCCGGCCGCTACCCTGCCAGGTACCGGGGGCGAGAACCGATGCCCGGGATGGGTGCATCCAAAGCGCGCAAGAGCACCAGAGAGGGGAACGTCGATGAACTCAGCAGGCCGGAGACCAGTCGCCGAAGAGGAGAGCGCGGCGCCCGTGACGATCCTCGACGGACTGGGTCGAGTAGTACGGGTCATACCAGCCGAGGAGTTCCGTCGAATCCACGGAGCTCCAGAACGGCCGAAGCCAGACATGTGGCGGCGGAGAAGAGAGCGCGCGAAGCCGAGTGAGAACTCGGAGGACGCGATCGAGCACGCCCTCGTCGGGTGAATCAGTCGCCGAGCTCGGCCAGGCGCCGCTCGAGAAAGCGCCGTTGCGGCTCCTGTCGCGTGAGGCTCAGCGCCCGTTCGTAGGAGGCGCGGGCATCGCCGTTCTTTCCGAGCCTCCGGCACAGGTCGGCGCGCGCGGAGTGCGCCAGTGAGTAGTCGGCGAGGTCGCCACGCCCCAGGATCGTGTCGATGAGAGCCAGACCAGCCATGGGTCCGTCACGCATCGCGACGGCGACCGCGCGGTTGAGCTCGACCACCGGCGATGGAGACGCCCGCATCAGCACGTCGTAGAGGCCGACGATCTGCGTCCAGTCGGTTGTCGCGGCGGCGGGCGCCTCCGCGTGCACCGACGCGATCGCGGCCTGGAGGGTGTACGGGCCGATCCGGCGAGATGCGAGCGCCGCGTTGCACGAGCGCCGTTGCCCTCGGCGATGTGAGCCCGATCCCAGAGCGAACGGTCCTGGTCGTCCAACAGGATCAGCTCACCGCTCGACGAGGTGCGCGCGACGCGGCGCGACTCGTGGAGCAGCATCAGCGCCAGCAGGCCCAGGGCCTCGGGCTCCGGGAGCAGCTCGACCAGGAGTCGTCCCAGGCGAATGGCCTCGCCGGAGAGATCGGCCCGCGTCAGTGACCCGCCTGACGAGGCCGAGTAGCCCTCGTTGAAGACCAGGTAGATGACGTGCAGGACCGCGTCCAATCGATCCGGCAGCTCGGGCAGCGCGGGGATCTCATAGGGGATGCGCGCGTCGCGGATCTTCGCCTTGGCGCGGACGATGCGCTGGGCGAGCGTGGGTGGTGCGGTGAGAAAGGCGCGCGCGATCTCCTCGGTCGTGAGCCCGCAGACCTCGCGCAGCGTCAATGCGACCTGCGCGTCCGGCGGCAGGGCCGGATGGCAGCAGGTGAAGATCAAGCGGAGCCGGTCGTCCTCGATGTCCTGAGCCTCTCCCGGCATGGTGCGCAGTGGTTTCCGCCTCGAGCCGCTCGGCAAGCTCCGCCTCCGAGGCGTCGAACCGCGCGCGCCGACGCATGGCGTCGATGGCCTTGAAGCGCCCGGTCGAAACGAGCCACGCCCGCGGATTGGCCGGCGTACCCGTCGCGCGGCCATTGCTCGACCGCGGCGGCGAAGGCTTCGTGCAGCGCCTCTTCAGCGAGATCGAAGCCACCGAGCAGACGGATGAGCGTGGCCAGGACGCGCCGCGATTCGGACCGATAGATCGCGTCCACCGCCTCGCGGGCGTGGTCGACTGTTGGCTCATTCATGACCGGGTGTCGCGGCTAGGAGTGCGTCAGCTCCCTCACCGGGCGGACTTCGATGATGCCGACCCGCGCCGGCGGGAACCGCGAGGCGACCTCGCACGCCTCGTCGATGTCCTTGGCCTCGATGAGGAAGAACCCGCCGAGCTGCTCCTTCGTCTCGGCGAAGGGGCCGTCGGTCGTGGACACTCTTGCCGCCGCGGACACGGATGGTCCGGGCCGTCCGAGAGGATTCCAGGGCATCCGAAACGATGTAGTGGCCGGTCTCCCGGATTTCATCGTCGTAGTCGAGGGCCGAGTCGATGAGGGCCTGCATCTCGCCCTTGGGCAGCGCGTCCAGCACATTCTCGTCGTGATAGATCATGAACATGAATTTCATGAACGTCTCCTCAGGGCCTGATCTCTCTGATCGGTCGTACCTCGATGCTGCCACGCCGGGCCAGCGGGATCTTCGCCGCCACCTGGATGGCCTCGTTCAGGTCCCGTGCCTCGATCAGAATGAACCCGCCCAGCTGTTCTTTCGTTTCGGCGAAGGGGCCGTCCGTCGTGGAGAGCTTGCCGTTCCGAACCCTGACGGTGGTGGCAGCCTCGACCGGCTGCAGCGCGTGGGCAACGACCAGGTGCCCGGCTCTCCTGAGGGCATCATCGTAGGCCAAGCTCTCGTCGGTGCAGGCGTCCGCTTCCTCCTTGGACATCGCGATCATCTCTCGCTCGACAAGATAGACCAGGCATACGTACTTCATGACCCCTCCTTCGGCGCCGGCGAATGGCCGCGGACACTAGATTGTCGTTCCGGGGCAGCCAGAATCGACAGTGAGCGTGATCGCGGCCATCCACGCGAAACGTCTCGAGTTGGCGAGGGGTCGACCCGGGCGACTACGTCGAGTCGAGGTGCGTCGACAGACGTTGGCGCAGGAACAGTCGAGAGCGGTGCACGCGAGCCCGGACGGCGCTCGGGCCGACGCCCAGCACCTCGGCGATGTCGGCGTCCGACATGCCCTCGACGTCGTGCAGGACCAGGGCGGTCCGATGGTCGGGCGGCAGAGCGTCGATCGCGTCGGTCATGACCCGACGCAGCTCGCCCTGAAGCCCCGACCCGTCGATCCGACCCGACCAGTCGTTCATTGGCTCTGAAATGTCGGCCGGCGCGATCGAACGGGGGCAGCATCGTCGTCCAGCGCGACCGTCTCGGACTTCGGCGGCCGCCTCAACAGCTTGCGATGCGCAACACCGGCGGCGAGACGGTCGAGCCATCCGCCGAAGCTCGAATCTCCCTTGAACGTCTCGATCGTTCGAACCGCCTTCACCAGCGCCACTTGGGTGGCTTCCTCGGCGTCCTCGCGCGCGCCGGTGACACACGCCGCCAGGCGATACAGGCGCTCACCGTAACGCTCGACAAGCCGATCGGCGGCATCTGGATCCTCTCGGCGCAGTGCCCCTACGAGTGCGGCATCGCTATCGATCTGCGCATCCAACATGTGGGACATCCGTCGATCACCTCCCGACTCACTCGTTCGCATCGCGGTACGCGTTACTCCCGCGCGTACCTCTTCAGACACCGAAATGGACGCGCCGTGAAATCGACCAGTAGCCAATTCGACCGACGCCGGCGCCCACGCACCTATTTCGTGGTGGGCGCGGAGCTCAAGATCGGAGAGTTATGCGGGCAAGGGTACCCGGCCGCCCGGATGAATCAGCGGCCGGCACTAATCGCACGCCTCTCGCGCGGCTATCCCTGGTTCAGCACCGGTTCGCCGAAGTAGTCGATGTAGCCATCGATCATTCGCGGCTTCGCCGCGGAGCCTGGACGTGACGTAGAGCAAGGTCGCGAGCGACGAGCGCCGTGCCGCAGCCGCTTTTCTCGGCCGCCGCGGTCTGGCTGAGGAGAGAAGATCGGCGACACGAGCTCGCGCTGCATCGTCGAGCTGTCTGTATTCGCTCAGGTCTAGCCAACCCATTGTGGTCACCCTCCTGCCTCGGAGATCCTGCAAACAAATGACCAACGTCGACTCGGCGGCAGATCGGCCAATTGGCGCCCTGGTTGCGGTCGGCGCGTTTCACTGTGGAAGGCGCGGTTTCTTTGTGGAATTCCGGTCGGTCAAACCGCGGAGCGTCCGTCAGGGAGCATCAGGTGGTGCGCCGGCTGCCGCGGACCGGCTCGGGCGTAATGCCCGAAATACAGTGTTCGCTCGGGCGCGGCGCCTGACTCGGCACCTGGCAGAGTGGGCCCGCGCTCCTGATCACGATGATGCACGGAGCGCGGCTCGTTTGACGCAGTCGTTCAGTTGGACGTGCTCGCCGCCGGCTGACCCGGCCGCCGCTGCTCTCGTAGTCCCGGACGGCCTTCTTCAAGTCGGAGTACTCTCGCAGGGCAACAAGCACAGCTTGTCGAGCACGGCGAGATGCTCCTTCGCCTTGGGAAGATCGCCCAGCACGAGGAAAGCCTCGCCGATGTATTCGTGAGCGCCCCGGTGCTTGGGATTGATGGCCAGAGCCTTCTCGTAGATCGGGATCGCCTTCGCCGCGTCACCGCTCTTACGAGTGCTGTAGGCGAGCCAGTTGTATGCGTCCGCGTTCCGGTCGTCCTTCGCGACCACCTCCTCGAAGAGACGGATCGCCGCCGGATAGTCGCCACGCTTGACGGCACTCACCCCCGCGCCGTACGTGGGATCACCCTGGGCCGCCGACTTGCTCGGCTCCGAGCTCCCGTCGGCCCAAGCCGGGCCCGCCGTCACCACAGTCAGTCCGATGAGCAGGAACGCGCTTGCCAGTCGCATAGACTCACCTTCCCATATATCGTGCGATGCCCGTTCACTCGCCGAGGTATCGGCGAACCCACCCTTAGCGGAAGGAATTGGGGAGTTAGCCCAAAGGTTCCGTTTACGGGGTGAATTGTAACGCGGCACATCGCTGATGCAGTGCCCTGCCCTGCCGCCAATCGCCGGCAGAAATGCGGTCGCGTATTCGGCGATCGGATCGTCGAGTACGCGCCAGGTCGTTCACTCGTCGCCGTGGTAGTGGAACTCGAACAACTGGCGTCAGCGGCTCGCCGTGCTACGCGATCGTGATCGGCGGCGCGTCACCAGCTTGTCACAACCATAGTCCCATGACGGTGATACGGTCTGCCCTACTTGTGCGCGTGACCGAGACCCCCTCCTGAGCCTGCGGTTCAAGATTCTTCGCGTCGGCGCGTCGGCACAGGCACCTGGCGGCCAGGACGCGCAGAAGCGCGGTTGCTCGTGTCCAATTCGAGAAAACCGCGCCGGCGGCGGATCGGGACGTCTCGGACGACGACACGCTCAAGGGGTTCTGGATCGACGAAGAATGTCCCTGTTCATCTCGCGTTCTCTCCGCGTCGCTGAGGTCGTCGCTCCGGCCGGACGCGCCCGAGCCGATCGCCGCCGCCCAAGTGCTCGTCGCAGAACGCGACGATCTCGCGCTCGATTCGCGAGCGGAGCGGGCTCAGCAGGACGCCGAGCTCGACGCGCACCTGGAAGCCTTCCTTAGTGACGGCCACGGAGCCGGACGCCCCGGTTCTCTGGAAGCGGAGATCGTCGCCCTCCCAGGCGAAGGACCCGCCGTAGTCCTCCTCGCAGCTTCCGTGCGATCGACTCGGCGAGGCGCCTGGCCCCGCCAGTCCCAGGGCATGCTTCTGACGTCACGACGATCGTGGGCATTGCTCGGCTCCCTGAGCGCAAACGTATCACCGCGACGGCCCGCGCGATCGGCTCTAGCTAGACTTTCGAGCATCACGAGCCCTCCGCGCCGCTCAGGCCGTGTAGCCCTCGACTGTCTCTCTCGTCGCGTACCTGCGCGTCGTCCGGGTTGAGACCCGCCGCCCGCCGCGCCCGTCTCTGCCGCAGCAGATCCCAGCACTGGTCCAGGGTGACCTCGAGCCGGCGCAGTCGCGCGCGGTCGGCGTCGGTCACCTTCCCGTGTGACTCGCGCTCGAACAGCTCCGTGTTCCTCGCGGGCGAGCTCGTTGATTCGACCCAGGACTTCCTTGTCGTCCATGACGCCCTCCTTTGTCGAAGCTCACCGTGCCTTGACCGTGGTTGGCCGCGACGCCGCGGCGAGGAGCGTTGCTCGGTCGTACTCGAGCAGGTCGCCGATACGCTCGACCGTCAGGTCGGCCGGCGGATTCGTGGCGAGCTCCTTCGGGTCGCGCGCGTAGTGCCCTTGTCGCGGGAAGACCGTCGTGACTCGGCGGTCCCACGCCCGCTTCACGGCCGTCAAGATACGCAGCTTGTCGTCGACCAGAACATAGTGATCAGCCGGGTAGCGCTGCTCGACGTCGTCGAGCTCGCGCTCCTTGTGGATGTAGATCAGAACATCGCCGTCCACGACGTCTCGAATGCCCGAGCGCTCGATCTTGCGCGGCTGGAACACCGCGTCGCCGTCGGAGAGGATGACGGTCGGGCCCCAACCGCGGAAGCGCTCCAGCACGTCGAGGGAGTTCGGATAGAGCCGATTGGCGAAGGGGTAGTTCACCATGAACGACGAGACCGTCAGCACGTGCGGATCGCGAGGATACTCGACGCGATACCGCTGGAGCGCACCCAGATAGTCCGCGTAACCCAGCTCGGCCCGCAGCTCTTCGAAGATGGCCCAGTACCGTTCCTGCCGCTCGTGCCCGACCTCCTGCTCGAGGTGGCGCTTGAGATCGGCCGCGATGTGATCGTTGTCGAGCAGCGTATTGTCGACATCGACGAGGAAGACAGACCGGATCGCGCGCGGTCATGCTCCCTCCCAGCCGAACATTCGCGTCTGGAACGACCCGCGGTGATCGAACGGCAACACGTACAGAGGTCGGTCGAAGCCGGGTGGCGTCATGGCCGCATCCTCATCTTCCGGAGGCGCCGGATCAGGTCGTTCGTCCTCATCGAGTGTCTCCGAAGTCGGGGCGCTCGTCACGCGGAGGTCTGGCCCCCTGAAGGGTCGTTCACTGGCGTGCTAGGCTTCGAGCGCCGCCATGGAGACCGCTCAGCTCGTCCTGGCCCTGCTCATCGCGGTCGCTGGGCTCGTCACGATCGCCCGGTGGGTTGGGCATCGCCTATCCGATCTTCCTGGTCATCGGCGGGCTCGTGCTGGGGCTGGTGCCCGGCACGCCGCGCGTCGAAATCGACCCGGACCTGATCTTCCTCTTCGTCTTGCCCCCCTGCTCTATCTCGCCGCGTTCTTCACGCCGCTGCGCAGCCTGCGCGCCAATCTGGGGATGATCGCGTCGCTGGCCATCGGCCTCGTCGTGGCGAGCGCATTCGCGGCGGCCGCGGTCGTCCACGCCATGATCCCGGGCATCCCGTGGGCCGTCGCCATCGCGCTCGGGGCGATCGTTGCGCCGCCGGACGAAATCGCGGCCACCGCGATCGCGACGCGGCTGTCGGTGCCGCGGCGGATCGTGACGATCCTCGAGGGCGAGAGCCTCTTGAACGACGCAACCGCGTTGACGATCTATGGCATCGCGATCGCGGTGGCCGGCGGAAGCGCGTTCAAGGCGTCCGCCGGCGGTACGACCTTCGCGGTTGCCATGCTCGGCGGCACCGCGATCGGCCTGGCGGTGGGCTGGATCATCGCCCACGTCCGCGCGCGGATCGAGGACACCCCGGTCGAGATGACGATCTCGTTGCTGACACCCTACGCCGCGTTTCTCCCCGCCCAGAACCTCGGCGTCTCCGGGGTGATCGCCACCGTCGCCGCCGGCCTCTACCTGGGCCGCCGGGGCTCACAGATCATGGGACCCGACGCCCGCCTGACCGGCCGCGCGGTGTGGGAGACGATCAGCTTCCTGCTGCACGGGGCGATCTTCATCATTACCGGTCTGGAGGTTCCGCTGCTCCTGCGTGCCCTCGCGCCGGCGCATGCCATTCGGCTCGTCGGGATCGGCATCGTCGTGAGTCTGGTCCTGGTCGTCGTCCGCGCGCTGTGGATCTTCGCGACCGAGTTCCTGCCGCCGTTCATTCGCGGCGAGCCGCGCCCGCCCCGGCTCGTGGCACAGTCGCTGGTGCTGTCGTGGGCCGGCATGCGCGGCGTCGTCTCGCTCGCGGTCGCGCTCGCTTTTCCGGTGTCGCTGCCCGGCGGCGGGTCGTTTCCCGCTCGCGAAGCGCGTCTTGATCGTGACCCTGACCGTCATCGTGTTCACGCTCCTGGGCCAGGGACTGACCTTGCCGCTGCTCATCCGGCAGCTCTACCTGGGCACCGACGTGCACCTGCACGAGGAGGAGACCAACGCGCGCCAGACGATGATCGACGCCGCCACGCGCCGAATCGATGAGCTCTACCCGGTGTGGCCCGGCCACCAGCCCCTGCTCGCGCGCCTGCGGGACACGTACCAGCACCGCTCGGAGCACGTCGACCGGCGGCGCGACGCGGTGGCATCAGGCACTGAGGACCGTGAGGCGATCGAGCACCGCGAGATCCAGCGCACCGTGATCGGCGCTGAGCGCGAGGCGCTCCTGCGACTGCGCGCGGAGGGCGCGATCGACGACGACGTGCTGCGAACCTTGGAACACGAGCTCGACCTGGAGGAGCGCCGAATGGATGCATGACGCGCCCCAAACGGTTAGCGCTTGGGCCCCATCGTTCGGGGCTTGAGCGCGATCCGCGTGATGTCGGCGCCGGCCCAGCGGTCGAGGAGCAATCTCTACCGACAGACGGTGCCGGGGGCGCGCGCGTTGCGGGGTTGCTCGCAGCGCGGGTCTCGGGTCGTCCGCGGCGGGCTCTGTTCCGTCAAGGTCCGCTGCATGAGGTCGTCCGGCGAGGCCGTCGTGAACTCGTCGTCACCCTCGGGACCGCGGAAGTGGGGTTGCTTGGGGGCTCGTTCGCGTAGCCCTGGATGCGCGTCCAGCCCTTCTGGAGCATGCAGGCCTTGTAGGCCTTCTCCGACCCGATCCCGTAGCCGATCGTGGCGTCCTTGAAGCACGGCGTGTGGTCGGTGAGGAACGACTCGCTGGTCGCGCCCGGCTTCGTCCAGTAGTGCGGACCCGAGGCGCACCCCGCGATCACCAGTGCGCCGAGCACCGCAATCGTGCGGATCTTGATCTGCTCCCCTCATCGGCTCCTCATCCGCTCCCCTCGGCCTTCACAAGAGAAATAGTCACCTCTTTCGTTCACGCCGGCGGAGAAGTCAAGCCCGTTGCGCACCCGTCGTTCCGGAAATCGAACTCGCGCGACGCGCTCAGGCCGCCGGCTTACGCCTCGGCTGCACTCCATGTTCTCGCGTGTTACCGTGGATCCGGTATGACCACCTCGTCCGTCGCACGCCTCCGCCTCGCTGGCGCGGGCGCTCGGCTACTTCCGGCCTGATGCCGGGCGAATCGGTCTTTCAATGGGTCTCCTGATGGCCGGCATCGGCATCAACCTGCTCAAGCCCTGGCCACTTGCCGTCCTCGTCGATAGCGTCCTCGGCAGCAGGCCGTTCCCCGCCTGGCTGCCCAGCCAGCTGCGCGAATGGGGACAGCCGGCGCAGATCACCGCGATCATCGCGGTGTCGCTCGCGCTCCATCTGACCCACTCCGCCGTCTGCGCCGGACACGTGTACCTCACGATCGGCGTGGGACTTCGCGGCTTGCGGCGAGTGCGCGACGACGTCTTCGGCTGGCTCCAACGCCTGTCGCTGCGCTATCACCACGGCACCGAGGCCGGGGACGTCATCTTCCGGGCCGGGACCGATACCGTCGCCTTTCAGACCCTGTTCCAGCAAGGATTGCTGATCGTTGTCAGCGCCGCCGGCACCCTGCTGTTCATGGCGATCATGATGGCCCGGTTGAATCTGTATCTGACCGCCGTTGCGCTGGTCGCCGTGCCGGTCCTCCTCGTGTCGCTCAAGGTCTTCGGCGGGGCGATGCGCACGCGGGCGATGGGCGCCCAGCGAGCGGAGAGCAAGGTCTACTCACTCATCCATCAGGGAATCACCGCACTGCCGCTGATCCAGAGCCATGCGCGCGAGCCTCACGAGCAGCGGCGCTTCACCGCTCAAACCGAGCAGGCGCGCCAGCAGAAGATGGCGCAGCAGGGCCTGGAAGTCTTCTACTGGTGCTCGATCTCGGTAATCCTGGCCGCGTGCACGCTCGGCGTGACGTGGGTGGGCGCGCACCAGGTCCTGGCGGCGAACCTGACCCTGGGTGAGCTGCTGGTCTTCCTCGCGTACGTCGCCCAGCTCTTCGACCCTCTCCACCAGCTCTCGCAGGTGGGCGCGACCTTGTCGAGCGCGAGCGCCAGCACGCGGCGGGTGTTCGAGATCCTCGACACGCCCGAAGAGGTGAAGGATCGGCCGGGAGCGCGTCCGGTGCGCCGGGGACGGGACGCCGACGGCCAGGCTGGCTTGCCCACGTCGGCCGACGACATGTTCGCCCCCGGCGGGTTCCCGCGGCGCTGTCGGGTCGGCCGCTACAGATCTACGGCAACGTCGCCTACGACGACATCTCCTTCGACTACAACCCGTCGCGGCCGGCGCTCCGCCACGTGAGCTTCAAGCTCCTGGCGGGGACGTCCGCCGCCATCATCGGCCCGAGCGGCGCCGGCAAGACCACGCTCTTGAACCTGCTGCCGCGGTTCTTCGACCCGAAAAGCGGCGCGGTGCTACTGGAGGGTGTGGATCTGCGCGACCTGCGTCTCGAAGATCTCCGGGCTCAGATCGGTCTCGTCCTGCAGAATCCGATCGTGCTGCCCACCACCGTGGCCGAGAACATCGCCTACGGCAAGCCGCACGCGACCAAGGCGCAGATCGAGGCGGCCGCGCACTACGCCAACGCGAGCGCGTTCATCGAGAAGCTGCCCCAGCAATACGAGACGGTCGTCGGCGACGGCGGCGCGCTCTTGAGCGTGGGTGAGAAGCAGCGGATCAACCTGGCCCGCGCGTTCCTGAAGGACGCGCCGATCTTGCTGATGGACGAACCGACCAGCGCGCTCGACGTCGAGAGCGAGGCTCAGGTCGTGGCCAGCCTGTTCGCGCTGATGCGCGGGCGCACGACGTTGATGGTCGCCCACCGGCTCACGACCATCCGGCGCGTCGACAAGATCCTGGTCGTGGAGAACGGGCGTCTGACCGAGATGGGCACCCCCGACGACCTGCTCGCCGCGCAGGGCTACTACGCCCGGGTCGTCAGCGGTCAGCTCGACCTGTAGCCGTTCCGGTCCCGACGGGGACTACTTCGAGCCCGTGCCGCGCGCGCGCTCGGCCGCTTCGCGCTCTCGCTGCTTGGTCTCGCGCTCTCGCGCGGCCTGCTCGAGCTGCCACCGAGCTCTCAGCCGATCGCCGGCCTCGTTCACCGCCGCCTCGATCCGCGCCGCTGTCTCGAGCGAGTCCGACGCCTGCAGGCTCGCGACCGACTTGGCCGCCCGGGTCAGGCTCGCATTCACGCGCTCGATATTCTTCTGCGTGGCCGCGGTGGCGTCCCGCAGCCGTTTCCGCTCGGGGCCGTCGGCGCCCCAGTCGCTGGTCGCCGCGTCGAGGTACTTGCTCTGGTCTCTGGACAGGCTCGGCCAGGGCGTTCGGATCACCAGAGACCTTCTCAGCAGCCTCGGCCAGGTTCTTCCCGGTTCCGCCGCCCTTCAGGGCGGCACGAGCCGCCGCGACCTTGTCGCGCGTGATCTTCTCGCGCGCTGCTGCGGATCGGAGATCCCGCGCTCCTTCGCTTCGATCTCCTGGATCCGCTTCTCGCTGGCCTTGAGCGCGTTCTCGTAGTTGCCCCGAACCGTCTCCCACTCGCCGGCCACGGCACCGGAGGCGACGAGCAGCGGCAGCAGAAAGGCGCCCATCAGCGTGAGGAGGCATCGTTCCGCGGGCCCGCCGTGATGCATCTCCAGTCTCACTTGATGTTCTGGATCTTGTTCTGAATGGCATCGAGCCGGCCCGCCAGCTCCTTGAGCTGGCCGGCAAGGCCCTCGGAAAGCTGGCGCACGGTCTCCTCGAGCTTCGCGGAGCTGGCGGTGAGCTCCTGGTGGCCGTCGTCATCCTCCGGATGCCGTTCGCGTTCTCTTGAACCGCTTCCTGATTGAGCCAGCCGAGCTGGGCCGTCTGCAACATGAACTTGCGGGCCGCCGCCAGATCCTCGGCGAGGACGCGCATGTCGGCCACCGCCTTGTCCGTGTCCTGCTTGGTGGCAACGAGGTCGCGCTGCAGGACGCCCAGCTTCTCCTCGAGACGCCCGAGCTCGATCGCCAGCGCGGCGACGGAGGTCCGCTGCGTCTGCTGCTGCTGCAGAGCGTCCACGGTGACGGCCTCGGGCGCCTTGGGTATGTCCGCCCGGTAGACGAACGTGACCACTGCCGGCACCGAGACGGGATTCGTCTCGCTCTCCGACGCCGTGGCATGCCGCGCCCAGGCATCGGCTGGACTGTCGCCCGGCAGGACGACCAGATGCCCATCCTTGGTGTCGAGAAAGCGCCAGGGCGCCCACCTTGCCCGACCGTTTCACCGCGCTCTGGATGGCGTCGGCTCTGGACGCGAGGGCTCGCTCTCGGTCCCTGATGGCCTCCGACTGCGCGGCCGGCATCAGCGAGTGGCTCGCGCAACCGACGAGCATCAGCGCACCGATCAGGTAAAGACCTGATACAACGGCCTTGGTGGGCCTACTCCGAGTGCGTCCGAGCATCGCTTCCCATAAAATCACCACGTGGCCCCCACTATGGATCATTATTGCAGGGTGGTTCAAGCGACGCCTTCGATGGCTCGCCACCGCCCCGAAACCGCTGTAGCGTGCTTCTGACACGGCGCTGCGCCTCGCCGGCGCCCGCCGCGCATCGTTGATGTCACACACAAAGTCTCCGCTGGCGCCTCGTGGATAGATACCCGGGGAATCCCCTAAGACGAATCTACGGCAAACGCTTCCCTTGCCTGGGCGATGATCCGCCCGTACTGGTTCTCGGACGATCGCTGGGCGGCTCGAGGACTGCTGCTCGGCGTCGTGCTCCTCACGCTCGGCATGGTGTACCTCACCGTTCTCTTGAACCAGTGGAACAACGCCTTTTATAGCGCGCTGCAGGACAAGAACATGGCCGCCTTTCGCGGCCAGCTCTTCCGCGTCACGTGGCTGATCACGATTTTCATCTTCCTCGCCGTGTACCAGGTCTATCTCAACCAGATGCTCGAGATCCGCTGGCGCCGCTGGTTGACCGATCGCTACCTCCGCGCCTGGCTGTCCGACGGCGCCTACTATCGCATGCAGCTGCAGGCGAGCGAGACTGATAACCCCGATCAGCGCATCGCGGAAGACGTGCAGCTGCTCGCCTCCCACACGCTCGGACTGTTCACCGGAGGCCTGCGCGCGATCGTCACGTTGGTGACCTTCGTGGCGATCCTCTGGGGGCTCTCTGGATCTCTCGTCGTCCCGGTTGGCGGCGTCACGCTTCACCTGCCTGGCTACATGGTGTGGGTGGCCGTTCTGTACGCGATCCTCGGCACTTGGGTGACCGACTGGCTCGGCCGTCCACTGGTCCGTCTGAACTTCGACCGGCAGCGATACGAGGCCGACTTTCGGTTCAGCCTCGTCCGCTTCCGCGAGAACACCGAGGGCGTCGCGCTCTACCGGGGCGAGGCGGACGAGTTCCGCGGCTTTCGCGCACGATTCGAGGACGTGGTGAGCAACTGGTGGGGCATCATGCTCCGGCAAAAGCGCATGACCTACTTCACCTCGGGCTATGGGCTCGGCGCGTGGATCGTGCCGTCCATCGTCGCGGCGCCGCGCTACTTCCGCGGCGAGCTCGGGCTCGGCGGACTCATGCAGACGAGCCAGGCCTTCCAGCAGGTCCAGGACGCACTCAGCTTCTTCGTGCAGTCGTACAAGGAGATCGCGGCGTGGTGCGCGGTGGTCGAACGGCTCGCCGGCTTCGAGCGCACACTCGACGCGATGCACCGACAGGCGGGGACCGGCCTTCGCCGCGTCGAGGGGCGCGCCTCACACCTGAGCGTGGCAGCTGTCGATCTCTATCGGCCCGACGGCCAGCCGCTCATGGCGAACATCAACTTCTCGCTCAGGCGCGGCGACTCCGTCCTCCTCAGCGGCGCGTCGGGCTCGGGCAAGAGCACGCTCATCCGTGCCATCGCCGGCATCTGGCCGTTCGGGCGCGGCGAGGTCCGCGCGGCGCAGAGACGCCCGGATCCTGTTTCTGCCGCAGCGGCCGTACCTGCCGATCGGCAAGCTCCGCGACGTCGTGAGCTATCCAATGCCGGCCGACGGGGTGGCCGACGGAACTCTGCGCGAGGCGCTCGAGGCCGTGGGCTCCCGCAGCTCACCGGGCGCCTCGACGAGGAGGCCCACTGGGCGCAGCAGCTCTCCCCGGCGAACAGCAGCGCATCGCCTTTGCGCGCGCCCTGGTGCAGAAGCCCGAGTGGCTCTTCCTCGACGAGGCGACCTCGGCGGTGGACGAGGCGACCGAGTCGCGTCTCTACCAGCTCGTGCGCGAGCGGCTACCGGAGACCACGCTATTCAGCATCGGCCATCGGGCGACACTACGCCCCTTCCACACGCGCCGGCTGATGGTGCAGCCCACCGGAAACAGCGCCGCCGCGGTGGTGGAGCTACCGGTCGGGAGCGACGCGGAGTACAGCGAGCTCATGCGCGACCAGAGAGAGCGCGGAATCCTCGGGAGATAACGCTGCCCATCCTGGATGTTCTGGTTACCGGCGCCACCGGTTTCGTCGGCGCCAATGTCGCTCGCCTCCTCGTCAGTGAAGGCCACCGCGTTCGGGTCCTGGCCCGCCCGTCCAGTCGCCTGAACGCACCTCGAGGGCTGTCCGGTCGAGGTGCGGTACGGCGACGTACTCGAGCCCGACGCCGTGGCCGACGCGGTCGCCGGGTGCGCGATGGTATTCCATGTGGCCGGCGACTACCGGCTCTGGGCCGCTGATCAGCGCGACATCTATCGCAACAACGTGGACGGCACACGCACCGTGCTCGACGCGTGCGTGCGAGCCCGCGTCGAGCGCGTCGTCCACACTTCGAGCGTCGCCACGCTCGGCCGCCCCGAGGACGGCGGACCACGCACCGAGACCAGCGCCGTGAACATCAGGGACATGATCGGTCCCTATGCGCGCTCGAAGTTCCTCGCCGAGCGCGTGGCCCAAGAGTTTGCCGCCCGGGGGCTGCCGGTCGTCATCGTCAACCCGAGCGCCTGCTTCGGCCCGTGGGACGTCAAGCCCACGCCGACCGGCCAGGTGGTGCTCGACTATCTCCGCGGCCGCATGCTTGCGAGCCTCGACACCGGTCTCAACGTCGTCCACGTGGCCGATGTCGCTCGCGGCCACCTGCTGGCCGCGTTGCGCGGGCGCGCGGGGGAAAGGTACATCCTCGCCGGCGAGAACCACTCCCTCTCAGAGGTGTTCGACATGCTCGCGCGCATCACGGGCATCCGCGCGCCGCGCGTGCGCCTGCCCTATCCTCTGATGCACCTGATCGGGCTCGCGAGCGAGGGGCTGGCCAACATCACCAAGCACTCGCCGCGTGTGCCGCTGAGTGGCATTCGCATGGCCCGAACGCCGATGTACGTGAGAGCGGACAAAGCCGTGCAGGAGCTCGGACTGGTTCAGACGCCGGTCGATCAGGCGCTGCGCGACGCGGTAGCCTGGTTCGTCGGCCACGGCTACGCGCCCTCGCCACCAGCCTGTCCGCCGACCCCGAGCGCCGCCGCCCGGCGCTGACGTCACGATCGGCGTCGGCCGCTATCTGGCCGACGGACCGCTGGGCCTATCCCCGATCGGCCGGCGGGTCGGGCAGGTCCGCCGCGCGCCGGAGCCGAGTCTCGGCATCGGTGATGGACGAGTTTCCGCGCAGGAGGCTCTGGGCCATGTTGAGCACCGAGTAGCCCGTCTGCGCCTCGGCCTGGAACCGCTGCGCGAACGCGCCGCTCTTGATGTCCTCCAGGACGCGGCGGAACCGCGCGGCGATGTCCTCGCGGTCGATCTCGATGGCTCGGCGTGAGCCCTCCGAAGATCGCCGTCGGCCCGTGATCCTCGGACGATCGAAAAAGCCGGCCGTCCGAAAGCCTTCGAACACCGTCTCCATCTCGCCCGACATGTACATTTCCATCGCCAGGGCCTCGGGCGGGATCCCTCCTCGCGGCCGACCTCGAAGGCGATGATCATCGCCGTGCCCAGGAGGGGCCCGATGGTCTGCTCGACGAACAGATCGAGCGCGGACTCCATGACGGCGGTCATCTCGATCGCCGCCGGGCGAAGGGCGCCCATCGCATCCGCCAGTCCGAGCATTCGCCGGTGGGCGCGACCGCTCCGATCGGCTTCGACGCCGACGCACGCCCAGAAGCCCTGACCAGCCAGGTAGCGAGCGCCGCGTCGCGGCGCCGGCCATGCGCGGCGCGATCAGGAGCACGTCGACCGTCTCCGGCGGGCGTACGAGGCCGAACGCCAGACTGTAGCCTGAGCCGAAGGCGACGGCGCTTCCGGTCGAAGCTCGGAGGCGACGTCACGGGAAAACACTTCGGGGATCACTTCGTCGGGCAGTAGCACAAAGACGATGTCATCGCCGGCCGCAGTGGCGAGCGGCACCACCTCGAAGCCGTCAGCTCGCGCGCGATCGGCGTATGCGTCGTCACGATTGCCAACCCGCACCTTGACGCCTGAATCGCGGAGGTTGAGTGCGGCGCTGCGGCCCAGGTTGCCGTACCCGAGCACCGCAATAGCCTCCCCGTCGAGGGCACCCGGCGGCGCGTCCCCGGCGCGATAGATCTTCACGGGAGTCGGTCCGTTAGTTGTCATTCCCCGGTAGTGATCGATCGATAGGCCTGTCGGCGATGATCACTGATTGTAGCGCCGTCGCATGGACAATTGCGACGCCCGCGGAATGCTACAATCCCGCCATGCCTAAGATCCTCGCACTGATCGCCGCTATCATTCTCCTGGCCTCACCACTCACCGGCTCGGTCCGGGACGCCTATGCCGACCTGAACGACGTGGCCAAAGCGCTCGGCGCGGCGACCGTCAAGTCGATCCAGTACACCGGGACGGGCGGGTCAACGCGGCCGGGCAGAGCGTCGTGCCCGGGCTGCCGTGGCCGGAGTACAACGTCAAGAGCCACACGCGGTCGGTGAACTACGAGACGGCCTCCCTGCGCGACGAACAGGTGCGGACGCAGGCGCTGGAGCCGGCCCGCTACGGCGGCCTGCAGCCGATTCGCGGCGAGCAGCGGCTGAACTTGCTGGTGAGCGGGGATATCGCCTGGAACCTCGTGGGCGAGCAGCCGGCGTCGGCACCGATCGCCCTGGCCGATCGCCAATTCCAGCTGTGGGCCACCCGCACGGCATCGTGAAAGCCGCGATGGCGCGCAACGCCACCATGCAGGGTCGGACGATCACGTTCAACGTCCCCGGCCGCTTCAACTTGAAGGCGACCGTCAGCGACGACAACCTGATCGCGAGGGTCGAGGGACTGCTCCCGAACCCGGTCGTCGGCGATATCCCCGTCATGATCGACTACTGGGACTATCGCGACTTCGGCGGCGTCAAGTTCCCGACGCGGATCCGCGAGACGACCGGCTGGCTACCCGACGCTCGACCTGCTGGTGACCGACGTGCGTCCCAACGCCGCGGTCGACATCCAGGTGCCGGACGCCGTGCGCCAGGACCCCAACCCGTACGCGCGCGTCACCACGCAGAAAGCGGCTGACGGCGTGTGGTACCTGACGGGCGGGACGCATCACAGCGTGGTCATCGAGATGAAGGACCACGTCATCGTCGTGGAGGCTCCGCTCAACGAAGAGCGCTCGGTCGCGGTCATCGCGGAGACTCGCAAGCTCGTCCCGGACAAGCCGATCCGCTACGTGATCAACAGCCACCACCACTTCGACCATGCGGGCGGCTTACGGGCTTTCGTCGCCGAGGGTGTCACGGTGATCACCCAGGACGTCAACCGCGCCTTCCTCGCGCAGGCGCTGGGAGCGCCTTCCACCGTGCGGCCGGACGCCCAGGCGAAGTCGGGCCGCCAGCCCACCGTGGAGGGCGTGGGCGAGCGACGCACGCTCACCGACGGCACGCGGACCGTGGAGATCTATCGCATCCAGGGAATCATGCACCACGACGGGTTGCTCATGGTGTACCTGCCGAAGGAGAAGCTCCTGAGTCAGGCCGACGCCTATACGCCGGTGCCGCCGAACGCGACGCCGCCCATGCCGCCGAGTCCGTTCAACGTCGCGCTCGCCGACAACATCGCGCGCTTGAAGCTCGACGTCGGCGATCTCCTCCCGCTGCACGGCCGTCTGGTGCCCGTCGCCGAGCTCTACCGCGCCATCGGCAAGACGCCGTGACGCGGCGTTCAGAGTAGCGGCGAGCGCCGGTATTCGCTCGGCCGAATGCCCATCACTTCCTTGAAGGCGCGCGAGAGGTTCGCCGCGCCGCTGTAGCCGACGCGGCGGGCGACGTCGTCCATCTTCTGATCGGTATCGCTCAGAAGCCGGCATGCGACGGCGATGCGAAGCCGGACGTAGTAGGTCGCGGCGGGCAAGCCGAACGCCTGTCGGAAGATGCGAATCAGATGGTCCTCGGAGACCCCGACCCGGTGGGCAATCTCATCCACGGTGAGCGGGTCCCGGCAATGATTCGCCATCAAATCGACCGCCGCCAGGAGTGCCCGGGACAGATGAGCCCGCGGCGGAACGAGGTGGCCGAGAAGGCTTGTCGACGTGGTCCAGGACCAGATCAAGACGGTTCGGCAAGGTGAGACGCCCGGGATCGACCGACGGGTCACTGCTGACCCACACCACGGCTGAGTCCGGGAAACGCGCTGACAGCGCGGAGAGCGCGGGCACCTTGCGACTTGTCGGGAACATACAGAACGACGACGAGCGCCGGCACAGTGGACGCCATCGCCTTGGCGACACTCATCGCCGATACGTGAACGTAGAAGTGGAGCGCGAGCTGCACGGGAACGAGCGCGGTGGCATCGTCGCTGACCAGGAGCACATCGGCCGCCGGTTTGACGCGCCGTAGGCTCCTCCAGAATCGCCGCGCGAAGCTCGCCCCGCTCCCACGGGCTTGGTGACAAAGTCGACGGCGCCGAGCTTCATGCATTCGACCACCGTCTCCGTCTGGCGGACAACGCTCACCACGATCACCGGCGGTCGAGCCCTCGCCGAGCTGAGCCGTCTCAGGACCTCCTCACCTTCCATATCGGGCATGCGCAGATCGAGAAGGACGACGTCCACGTGATGATTTGCGAGAAGATCGAGAGCCTCGGCTCCGCTCGTGGCCGTGACGACGTCGAAGTCGTCTTCGAGCTCGAGGCGGATCGAGTCGAGGATGGCTTGCTCATCGTCAACGGAAAGGGACCGTCGGTCGCGTCGAGTCGGTCACGCCCGTGTCTTTCGGTTCGACGCCGGGAAGTCCGGCGCGCGAAGAATAACTCACCGCGCAGCCAAATCAATCGGCTATAGGTCCAGGCCGGCCGATGTCGGAATAGGACATCCTTTCGACGGATTGGGCCATTGACGTATCCGTGACCGTTGTACAAGGTGAGAAATCGCGCTGGGCGCGGCGACGTCTCTCGGACGTTAGTCCAACGCAAACTAGTCGAAGAGATCGTTTGACGAGTGAGCGACGCGCGCTATCTTGACGCTCGACCAGGTGAAGCAGTGGCTGAACCGACGTGCCCGCGATGCATCCAGTCGATCAATTCCAACGATACGATTGCGTTCGAAGACGACCGGATCGTTCATCTCGACTGCCGGAGACCCTTCGAGCTGAACTACGAGGAGCGGGCTCTGCTCTTCATGTTCTGCTGGGGTCACCCGGTGGCCGCGTGCACGGCGTGCAACCAGAGCTTCCGGCAACACGAGCTGGCCAATGACCTCTTCGACCATCGCACGCACCTGTGCCCGCGCTGTCGGACCGACCTGACCGTGAACATTCGCGAGCATCTCTTCGCCTGCGAGCTCGTTCCGACGGAAGTCCGCTGGCGAGCGGAGGACGCGCGCGACGCCGCACGCAGGCTGATCAGGCAGCGCTACGAGCTGTCGAACCAGGCTGACGTCCTGCTGCACGAGGCCGAATCGGCGATCAGCGCGCTCCGCGAAGCCGATGAAGCGCGTGACGTGGCGCGGCTGACGCAATGCAAAGCTGAACGCGGTCGTCGTCGCTGGGTCGTGCTAGTTCGCCCCGCCTGGCCCTTCTGACCAAGTCAGTGACTGGATCGAGCGTGTGCCCTTCGTGGCGTGCGCATAGCCTCCGTCACTGCCGAGCGCTGGCATCGCTCGCAAGCGTCAAGGCGAGTCACGACATCGGCAGACGCATCACGCTCATCGAACGGTGTCGCGCATCGCGGACGTTCCGTGCCTCGTGGCGCTACCGCGGATCTGACATACTGTCCTGACGCGCCACGAGGTGCGGCGCCATCGCATGCTGACCACGAGGGCGTCGGCGCGTCTCAGGCGCCCGGAGCCTCCGGCGATGTGGTTTCGGAGGGCGTGAAGTCCGCGCGCTCGAGGATGGAGGCGGTCATCGCCCGCCCGCCGAGAATGGCGCTGAGCTGCTGTCCGTCCGCGATCGGACCATGTTCGGCCCGGAACCGGACGATCGTTTCGACCTCGCTCTCGCTGATGCCGACCAACTCAAGCAACTCGCGAGCATTGGCCAGGTTGACTCGAACCCTGTTCGTCATGGAACCTCCTCGATCGGAAGGATGTCAGCGGGCCAGGTGACGACGGCGCCTCATGTGCTGTAGGATTGTCCAATGCAGGTTCGATGTCTGTCCAAAATTGGTCACCTTTGACGTCGCAGATCTGGGCCGAGTTGGTGGAGTACTTGGAGAACTGGCGGCGATGGCGCACCATAGCGTCACCCCGCGCGTACCGCAAGACGGAGGACGGTGTGTGATGGCGACGCCCCGAGATCCGATCGCCCCGGGTTACTACTCTGGCTCAACACGGCAGCGCGGCTTCGCACCCGCCTGCTCACGTTGGAAGTGGCTGGCGAAGAAATGACCGTCAGGCCGAGGACACGCTGCGCGCGGCGGGCATCAGCAATCGCCGACAGGCGCGGTACCAGCGGCGGATGTCGAGCCTTCTGGCGGGCAGATGATGTGCGAAGCCATCACGAAGCCCGCTGCGCGAGGCCAGCCGCCCTCACACTGAGGGCTCGACGATTGCGTATCGCGGGGCGAGGTCGCTGGCGTGTTCGTGTCGGGCACGGATTGGTTCCTCCTCCGAGGTCGATCGTCGGACGCTCCGAAGGGCGCGAGCAGCCGGTGCTCGGCATGCTCGGTTCCGCCGTCAGCGCATCCATGCCCCGCCGGCACGAGCAAGGCCGCCGCCGCGCAGTCGCCCTCGGCGCCGAGCTTCCTCGAAGGCCGGGAAACCGTCTACGTCTTCAACGTCGGCTCGAAGGATGTCACGCTGATCGACGTCGCCAACCGCCAGGTGCGCGAGACCCGGCCGCTCGGCGCCTCGGTGCGCTGGTTGTCCAACGAGCAGACGTACTGGGACGGGGCACGGATCTGGACCTACGACTTTCCCAACGATCAAGTCCAGGCCATCGCGATCGATCCGAGGCAGGTGGCCGTCACCAAGACGATCGCCGGGCTCGGCAAGGGCCCGGCCACAGTCTGGTCGTGCTGCCCGACAAGAAGAAGGCCGCGGTCAACGTGGCGGGCGACAACCTCATCGCGTTCCTCGACCTCGAGCACGGCAGCGTGGACTCCACGCTCCAGACCGGAGCATTTCCCTGAGACCTCCACCTGACGCCGGACGGTCGGTTCGGCTACACACCGGAACGCGAGGCGGACACGGTCTCGAAGATCGACATGGTCGAGCCGCAAACTCGTCAAGACCGTCTCCTTCCCCGCCCGCAGCAAGCCGCACATGCTGCGCGTGTCGCCCGATGGGAAGGAGGTGTGGGTGCAGACAGCCGACGCGAACACGAACGTGGTTCTCGACGCCGCCGATCTGGCGGTGCTGTCGACGGAGCCGACCGGAAAGCAGCCGGTGACGAACGCGTGGACCCGCGACCGGCGCTACTCGGTCGTTACCAATGGCCAGGACACCTTCGCCCAGATCTTCGACGCGCGGACCTTCAAGGAAGTGAAGCGCCTGACGATCGGCCAGGGCGGCTCCAACATCGGGTTCAGCAAGGACGGCAAGACGGCGTTCATTGCGGTGCGCGGCGCGAACGACGTTGCCGTGATCGACATCGAGAAGCTGGCGCTGGCGAGCCGGATCAAGGCGGGGACGGAGCCTCAGGGCCTGATCGTCCGCTAGTCGACGGCCGACGATCCGGCGCCGCGGACGCGCGATCAGGTCCGACTGGCGACGTACCGAAGAATCATGTCGGTCACCGTCGCGCGCCGGCCCGCGACATCGCCCTTCGTCCCCATGTCCCGCTGGAAGATCGCCGCAAACGTGTGCTGATTGGTCACGTTGAACATGCCGAGCGCCGCGATGGCCTTGTGGATCTCGACCGCGTCGAGGTCGGGCCGGAACGTACCGTCGCGCTGGCCGCGCTCGAGGACACGCCGGAGCGTGTCGATGATCGATCGATTGAGCGAGCGCATGGCCCGGGATTTCCTCAAGCGGCGGCCCCCGGCCTGGTTCTCGGCCACGACCAACCGCACGAAGCCTTCGTGCTCGAGGTAGTAGTTGTAGGTGAACTCGACGATGCGCCGGATCGCGTCCACCGGCGAGAGGTGGTCGAGGTCGAGGCGGTCTTCCGCCTGCCGGATCTCGCCGTACACGTGCTCCAGGACCGCGAGGTAGACCTTCTCCTTGCCCCCGAAGTAGTAGTTGATGAGCGCACGGGTCGTATGGGTCCGCGCCGCGATCGCGTCCATGCTCGCCCCCTTGAACCCGCGCGCGGCGAACTCTTCGATGGCGGCCTCGAGGATGCGCGCCCGGTTCGCCTCGGGCGCCTTCGGCTTGCGCATGGCCCTGCTCACGCCCCGAGGATATCCCGTGGGCGCCATCGAGTCTTGCCTCGAATTGACGATCCTGTTAAATTACGCTGGGACGAGGAGCTCGACATGGCGAAGGCGATCTACGTCCTGAACGGTCCCAACCTGAACCGGCTCGGCAAGCGGGAGCCGGAAATCTACGGCAGCACGACGCTCGCCGAGGTCGAAGCGATGTGCCGCAAGGCCGCGGGCGAGCACCCGGTCGAGTTCCGCCAGTCGAACGCCGAGTTCCAGCTGGTCGATTGGATCCACGAGGCGATCGACAAGGGCGCGGGCATCGTCATCAATCCCGCGGGGCTCACCTTCACCTCGATTCCGATCCTCGACGCGCTGAAGATGTTTCCCGGGCCGATCTTCGAGCTGCACATCACGAATGTGCATCGCCGCGAGGCGATCTATCACAACTCGCTGGTCTCCAAGGCTGCGACGGCGGTCATGATGGGACTGGGCGCCGACGGGTACCCGACCGCGGTGGCGGCGATGGTGCGCCTGCTGGACCGCCGATGACGCCCGCGGCCGGCGCCGCGATGGGACAGTGAAAGCGTCGCTGCTCTGCGGCCTCATCGGCGCCGGCATCCAGCGCTCGCTGTCCCCGGCCCTGCAGCAAGAGGAAGCCCGCCACCACGGCATCCGCCTGCACTACCAGCTCATCGACCTCGACGCGTCCAGCCGCGGCGCGGAGGCGTTGCCCATGCTCATCGAAGCGGCCCGAATCATGCGCTTCGCCGGGCTGAACATCACCTATCCATGCAAGCAGATGGTCATCCCTCTGCTCGACGCGGTGTCCGAGTCGGCGGAGGCCATCGGAGCGGTCAACACCGTGGTTCGCACCGACGATCGGCTCGTCGGATACAACACCGACGGCTCCGGCTGGAGCTGGGGCTTCCGCCGCGCGTTGCCGCGGGCGGATCTCTCGTGCGTGGTTCTGCTCGGCGCAGGCGGAGCGGGCTCGGCATGCGCGGACGCGGTGCTCCGTCTCGGGCGCGGCGCGCCTCATCGTGTTCGACCAGGACGCGCCGCGGGCCGTCGCGCTCGCCGCGCAGACTGAATAAGCACTTCGACGGCACCCGCGCGAGCGCCGGCACGGACCTGCGCGCGGCACTGGAAGGCGCGAGCGGCCTCATTCACGCGACCCCCACGGGGATGGCGTCCATGCCCGGCATGCCGCTGCCGGAGGCATGGCTGAGGCGCGCGATGTGGGTTTCGGAGGTCGTTTACGTGCCGCTGGAGACGCCGTTGCTCAAGGCGGCCCGGCGCGTCGGATGCGCGACGGCCGATGGCGGCCACATGAACGTCGGCCAGGCCGTCGACGGCTTCAAGCTGTTTACCGGCGTCGACGCGGACGCCGCGCGGATGGACGCACATTTCCGGCGGCTTGTCGCATGACGAGCCGCAGCCGCGCCGCCGCCGGTATCCCCGAGCCTTCCAACCCCCTGGGCCTGGACGGCATCGAGTTCATCGAGTACGCCACCTCGCAGCCGCAGGCCTTCGGCGCGTTGCTGCAGCAGATGGGCTTCGCGGCGGTGGCCCGCCACCGCTCGCGGGAGGTGCTGCTGTACCGTCAGGGCGAGATGAACGTGATCGTGAATTCGCACGGAGCGACGTCCGCATCCCCGGTGCTCAGTGCCATGGCCTTGCGCGTCCGCGACGCCGGCGATGCGTATCGCCATTCCGTCGAGCTCGGCGCCTGGGAGATCGAGCCCCACGCCGCGGCCATGGAGCTCAACATCCCCGGCATCCATGGCGTCGGCGACAGCCTCGTCTACTTCGTCGACCGCTACCGCGATTTCTCCATCTACGACGTCGACTTCGTCCCGCTCGCGGCCACTCAACCCAAGCCGCCCGCGCTCGCCTCCCTGCACTGGTTCGGTGTGGTGCAGGCGATCCTCGCTGAGCGCACGCGCGACTGGGTGGACTTCTACGAGACTCTCTTCGGGTTCTCCGTGCTGCCGCAGGGCCGGTACTTCGGCGTGCTGCCGAACGGCACGCTCCTCGAGAGCCCGTGCCACAAGTTCTACTTGCAGCTGATCGAGCCGCCGCCCGAAGCGGCCGTCCGCTGGGAGGAGGGCTTGGTCCGCGTGGGCCTCGGCGCGCGCGACGTGCCGGCGGCGGTGCGCGCGCTGACCGAGCGCGGCATCGTGTTCGTCGATCGCGGCGCGGTGCAGCCCAGCGACAAGGGCGCGCTCACCCAGCTCTATCTCGGCAGCGTCACCTTCGAGCTGGTCGTCAGCCATCTATGAACATCGACCACTTCGGCATGGACACGATCACGCTCGCGGGGCCGCTCGAAGCCAAGCTACGCGCCATCGTCGACGCCGGCTTCACGCAGGTCATGCTGAACGCGGGAGATGTCGTCGGCCATCCCGGCGGCGAAGAAGCCGCGGTGCGCGCGGTCCGCGATAGCGGGCTCCGGGTCACGGGCTTCCAGGTGCTACGAGATTTCGAGGGCCTCTCGGGACACTTGCATGCGTACAAGCTCGACGTGGCCAAGGCGATGCTGGAGATGTGCCGCGCGCTCGGCGCGAACGTCCTGCTGGCCTGCTCGTCGACCTCCGCGCACGCGACGGGCGACAAGGATTCGCTCATACGGGATCTGCGGAAGCTGGCGCTCCTCGCGGTGCCGTTCGGCATCCGCATCGTCTACGAGGCTCTCTCCTGGGGCCGGCACGTCAATCTCGTGACTCAGGCGTGGGAGATCGTGCGGGACGCCGATCGCTCGAACCTCGGCATCTGCATCGATTCCTACCACGTCCTCGCCCACGGCACCGACGCGGGCGTTCTGGACGCGATCGATCCGCGCAAGGTGTTCCTCGTGCAGCTCTCCGATTTCCTGTGGCAGGAAACCCGCTCGCCCGAGGACCGCATGGAGACCGCGCGACACTACCGCGTGTTTCCGGGCGAGGGCGTGCACAGCCCGGAGGTCGTCGCCCTCGTGCGGAAGCTGGACGAAATGGGATACCGCGGCGACTACAGCTTCGAGGTCTTCAACGACGACTACAAGCAGCTTCCGCTGCCGATGGTCGCCGCGCGCGCCCGGCGCTCGGTGAAATGGATCACCGGGCTCGTCTCCCGCCGAAGCTTGCCGGCCCGCCGGATCATCCGTACGGTGGGCCGATGATCCGGCCACGTCCCTGGAAGGAGATCGCGATGACATACGGCAGAGCCGTGGTGCTCGGCGCCTGCATCTTGCTGCTTCATGCTGGGCGCCCACCCGGGCATGGCCGCCGATGCGCCGGCGCCGAAGGACGGCCACTGGGTCGTACGGGACTTTCGCTTCCACACCGGCGAAGTGCTACCCGAGCTGCGGCTGCACTACACGACGATCGGCGCGCCGTCCGGAGAGCCGGTGCTGATCCTTCACGGCACGACGGGCTCGGGGGCGGGCCTGCTCGCGCCGGCCTTCGGCGGCGAGCTCTTCGGTCCGGGACAGCCGCTGGACGCGAGCCGCTACTATGTCATCCTTCCGGACGCGATCGGCCACGGCAAATCGAGCAAGCCATCGGACGGCCTGCGCACGCGCTTCCCGAAGTACAACTACGACGACATGGTCGAGGCCCACTATCGGCTCCTGACCGAGCACCTGGGCGTTCGTCGTCTCCGTCTCGTGCTCGGCAACTCGATGGGCGGCATGGAGGTGTGGATCTTCGCGCAAAAGTATCCGGCCTTCATGGACCTCGCGGTGCCGATGGCGTCGCTGCCGACCGAGATGGCGAGCCGCAACTGGATCATGCGGCGACTCATCATCGACTCGATCCGCAATGATCCGGAGTGGATGAACGGCAACTACACGAAACAGCCGCGCAGCACGCAATTCGCCTCGGTGTTCTACGGCCTCGCCACCAGCGGCGGCAACCACGCGCTCTACGCCGCGGCGCCGACGCGTGAGAAGGCCGACCAGCTCCTCAACCAGCGGCTGGCGTCGCCGTTCACCGCCGACGCCAACGACGTGCTGTATCAGTGGGACTCGTCACGCGACTACAATCCATCGCCGGGCCTGGAGCGCATTCAGGCGGTCCTGCTGGCCATCAACTCCGCCGACGACGAACGCAATCCGCCCGAGCTCGGCATCCTGGAGCGCGAGATCAAGCGCGTGAAGCGCGGCCGCTACGTGCTCATCCCGGCGAGCGAGGACACGCGCGGCCACGGCACCACCGGCCTGGCGAGATTCTGGAAGCACCACCTGGCCGAGCTACTGAGCGCGGGGCCCCCGGCGGCGAAGTAGGCGCGCGGTACGCAACCACCTCGACCACGCTCACGCGCGCGCTACAGGGTCGGGCGTAGCCGTTTGAGCCGGAGCCGGCGCGCCGTGAGCCGGGCCATGCGCGGATCGCGCTCCACGCCGACCCACTCGCGTCCGAGGGACGCGGCGACCCGGCCGACCGTTCCCGCGCCGGCGAAAGGATCGAGGACGGGCCCGCGCTTTTTGCTGCCTTCGAGCACCGTCCGGACCACGGGCTCCGGGATCGCGTCCCAAATGCTGTCCGGGTGGGAACGCGGCAGCGGCAGCATCCAGCACAGCGTGGTTCCGCGCGGACGCACGACCTGCCCCGCCTTCCTGAAGCGCAGGAGATAGTTGACGCGGTTGTCCCAGCGCTCCCGGGAGCGTGTTTGGACCCAGAAGCCGCGCGACTGAAGACGCCAGCCGGTGCGACGGAGCCAGCCGGTGACGAGCGCGTCCATCCCCACCCACTCGGCGCCGTCGTGGCGATCGCCGATCGACCAGCCAGAGGTCGCCGTCGGGCGCGAGGACGCGCTTCCATTCACGCCCGAAGCCCACGGCCAGGTCGTGCGCGTAACGCTCGGCCGACGGACGCCCCCGCCCTTTCACCCAGTATGGCGGCGAGGTCAGGATCACCCCGACGCTCCCCGACGCGATCGGATGGAGGCGGTGGCTGTCCCCGCGGAACAGGCGCAGCCGCCCATCGCGGCTCTCGTAGCGGGTCATGGGGTGAGCGCGAGCGCGCGTGAGATCAGCGGCGCGTCGACTAGCGCACGACCGGCCCGGTGTCCGGGCGGTCGCTCTTCAACGGCGGCAGGACGTCGCCGGGATCGAGGCCCAGCTCGAACATGCCGAGCGTCGATAGGCAGAAATCTCGTGGCGGGAACTGGACGGGAGCGACGGCTCCGTCGCGAAAGAATCGCTCGAGGGGCGACGTCTTGAACAGCGCGTGGGCGCCGCCCAGCGTCATGGCCGTCCGCGTGACTCGTGTGACCGCCTCGCCCACGAAGTACTTGGCCCGGTAGAGCGCCGACAAGGTCGCCGGCGTCGGGCCCTGCGGTGTCGCTGAGCCAGGCCGCGTAGTGCGTCAAGAGGCGCGCGGCCTCCAGATCGACGCTCATCTCTCCCACCTGCCGCCGGACGTCGGGGTGATAGGCGAGCGACTGCGTGAAGCCGGGTGGCGTGCGGCCCTTCACGGTCTCGCTGATGGCGCGATACGCCGCGACGCCGATGCCGAGGTACACGGGCGTGTAGGAGCCCCAGAACCAGTTGGCGCCGTCGCGCCGGAACGGCAGGACGTCCTCCGTCCGCAGCAGCAGCGCCTCGTCGGGCACGAAGCACTCGTCGAGCGTCATCGAAGTCGCTGCGGGTGGCGCGCATGCCCAGGGTGTCCCACACCAGATCGACGCTTGCGTCCCGGCGCGTCGGGCGGGACCAGCAGGAACATCGCCGCCGCGTTCGAGGCGGCGTCGTCGGGCCGGGCCAGCACCATCACGTGATCGGCGACGGCGATCATCGAGGCGAACGCCTTGCGTCCCGTGATGCGGTAGCCGCCGTCGACGCGCCGGGCTCGCGTGAGCGGCACCGGCGTGCCGACCAGGCCCGACGTCGTGGGTTCGGAGAAATTGCCGCCGATGAGCTTGCCCTCGTGGACCACCATCTTCGCGAGTCGTTCCTTGGTGGCGCGCGGCACCAGCGGGCTTTCCATCATCGGCCCGACGACGGAGAGGTGCATGTTGAAGGACAAGGCCGTCGAGCCGCAGCCCTGCGCCAGCTCTTCGGCGGCGAGCGACCAGCCCAGCAGGCCCACGCCGCCGCCGCCGAGCTCGGCCGGGACGTTGAGCCCGTAGAAGCCGGCGTCACGCAGGGCGGCGTAGTTCTCGACGGGGTCGCTGGCCTCGCGATCGTGCTGCGCGGCGCGGGTCGCGAAGTCGGCGGCGAGGCAGCGGGCGCGGTGCTGCAGATCCCTCTGCGCCGGCGTGACGTGAAACTCCATGCGGAGCTCTCCCACTACCCGCGAGTCGAGCGTGAACCCCTCGTAGCCGTTGGCGGCGACGTCGTCGCAGATCTGCCGATAGGCGCCGACGCCGCCGATGTACGGCATGAAGACGCGCGGCTTGCCCGGAATGTTGGCGCCCATGTACCAGGAGTTGGCGCGCGGATAGAGCGTAGCGTGGCCGATCTCGTTGACGTGGGCGACCCACGCCTCCTGCGCGGCGGCGGTGGCCTCGATCGGTCTCGTGATCCGTGGGCGCGCATGTGGTCGATGCAGTCGGCGATCCAGTCGACGTGCTGCTCGATGGACACGATCATGTTGCTGAGCACGGAAGGGCTGCCGGGGCCGGTGATGGCGAACAGGTTGGGAAAGCCCGCCACGGCGAGCCCGAGGTACGTCCGCGGTCCTTCCGCCCACGCGTCCGTCCAAGCTGCGGCCGCCGCGGCCGCGGATGTCGATGCTCGAGCAGCGCGCCGGTCATGGCGTCGAAGCCGGTGCGCGAACACGATGCTGTCGAGCGCGTACGCGGCCTCGCGCGTTCGTGAGACCGTCGGGCGTGATCGCCTCGATCGGCGCCCGGCGGATGTCGACCAGGGTGACGTTGTCGCGATTGAACGTCTCGTAGTAGCCGCGTGTCGACGCACATGCGCTTGGTGCCGACCGGATAGTCCTTGGGCGGGAGCAGTTCGGCGACTGCCGGGTCGCGGACCGCCGCGCGGATCTTCTCGCGGCAGAACTCCGCGGCCGTGTCGTTGGCGTCCTTGTTGGTCAGCAGATCGACGTAGGTCGCGCGTGAAGCCGAGGCCGCCGCGGCTCCAGCGCTCTCGTACTCGCGCCGCCGCTCCTCGGGCGTCACCGCGAGGGCGGAGGCCTCGCTGCGCTCGACCACGAAGCCGACGCGCGACTCGCGCGCCTGGCGCCGGAAGTCGGCGTAGCTCGGCCTTCACCTGCCGCTCGAAGTCCGGGTCGAGCGGCGCGTTGCGGGCGGGGACGCTGAAGTTCGGCGTGCGCTGGAAGACGAACAGGTGCGCGGCCTGCTCGGCGATGATCGGGATCGACTGGATGGCCGACGAGCCGGTGCCGATCACGCCGACGCGCTGGCCGGTGAAGTCGACGCCCTCGTGCGGCCAGCGGCCGGTGTGGTACGTCTTGCCCTGGAAGCGTCTCGCGCCCTGGGAACTTCGGCACCTGGGCCGTGGACAGGCAGCCGGTCGCCATGATGCAGAAGCGCGCCGACACGCGATCGCCGCGGTCGGTCGTGATCGGTCCACCGCCGGGCGGCCTCGTCGAAGGTCGCCGCCGTCACGCGCGTCGAGAGCTGGATGTCGCGCCGCAGGTCGAAGCGGTCGGCGACGTGGTTGATGTAGGTGAGGATCTCCGGCTGGGAGGCGTACCGCTCGCTCCACTTCCACTCCTGCTGCAGCTCGTCCGAGAACGAGTACGAGTAGTCCATGCTCTCGACGTCGCAGCGCGCGCCCGGGTAGCGGTTCCAGTACCAGGTGCCGCCGACGCCGTCGCCCGCCTCGAAGACGCGCGCCGAGCAGCCCCGAGCTGGCGCAGGCGATGGAGCGTGCAGAGCCCGGCGAATCCGGCCCCGACGATGACCGCGTGGAGGTCTGGCATGTGCCCGCGATTATACGCGCGGGAGCGCTCAGGTCGCCGACCGCCTCGCTCATCTCGTCCAGTTGAGGGCCTCGATGAGGGTGTGCTCGTGGTCGCCACGACCCGGTCGTGCTCGTCCGCGAGATGGCCCCGGCGAGACACGATACCGTTGTGCTGTTCAACGAGGGCGTTATACGCGGCGATGCGCCCGTTGTACTGCTGACAGAGCGCCTGGATCCGGCGCGTCACGCCGGGCTGCGAGCAGCTTGGCGGTGAGGCACCGGCCTTACCCATCTCGGCTTGGATGGCGTTGAGCCTCGGCCTGCGTCGTGTCGTGTCGCCGCTTGAGAACGGCGAGATTCTGATCGAGGGTCCTCATCTCGGAGCTGAGAGCGGCGAGTCGCGCCTGGTTGACGTCGATCTGAGCCTGCAGCGGCTTGCGATCGTCCCGGCGCCGCTTCGCTTCGTCTTCGATGTGAAACTGATCCTGGGCCCGTTCGATGTCGGCCTGCTGGCTGGCCCAGAGGCCGCCGGACTCTTGCTCCCAAGCTCGGCACACGAGGCCGGCCTCGTCAGGATCGTCTCCATGAGAGTCTTCACTCTCCTGGCGCCGTCCAGATAGATGTCGACATGACGCTGCTCATGCGCGGCGACACTCGCGGCGAATCGTCCCCAGCTCGCTGTGATATCCGGCGAAAGGTCGTTCAGCCGCTTGTGTTGCGGCAGTGTCACCACGAGGTTGAGCGTGATCGACACCGAGGAGGAGCCGCAAAAGCCCGGGTGAGTCTCGCGGCTCTTGCCAGTCCATGTTCCAGTCCGCCGACGTCAGGCCGACCGCGCGGTGGGCCCTACTGTCAAACAGGCCGTTCCGATCGATGTCGTCGAAGATGGCGAGCGTCGTCGTCCCGCGGACCGGGTAGTACCGGGTCGAGCTGCTCGTCTTGAGCGTGACCCGCTCTCGCTGTGGAGTGGGAGCGGGCGCGACGCCGGCACACCCCCAGAGCGCGAGGATCGCGAAGATGGGGAGCGCAAGAAAGCGGCCGGCCATTCATTCGAGCATAGCAGGTGGAGTTCGTTCCGCCGACAGGGGTAAACTTCGCGGACCAGGAGGAACCCATGGCAGACGCGCCGATCCTCACGAATCCCCTGAAAGAGATGATGAAGGCCGGCAAGGTGGCGCTCGGCATGAACGTGCGCCTCGCGCGCTCGGGCGATATCGCGCGCATCGCGAAGTCGTGCGGCCACGACTTCATCTTCATCGACGGCCAGCACGCGATCTTCACCCGGGAGACCATCGCGCACATCGCGCACACCGCGCTCGGGTGCGGCATCACGCCCATCGCTCGCGTGCGCAGCGTCGACGACCAGGACGTGCAGGTGCTGCTGGACAACGGCGTGATGGGCATCGTCTACCCGGACGTCAACACCGCCGCCGAGGCGCGCCGGGCGGTCGCCCGCGCCAAGTTTCCCCGCTGGGCAAGCGCTCCGCCGCGGGCGGCTACCCGATGTTCGACTACCGCCCGGTGCCCGTGCCAGCCAGACGGTGCCGGCGCTGAACGACGCCACGCTGGTGGTGTGCATGATCGAGACGCCGGAAGGCGTGAACAACGTCGAAGAGATCGCCAAGGTGGACGGCGTGGACGTGATCCACATCGGCGCCAACGATCTCCTGACCGCGATGGGCAAGCCCGGGTCAGTTCGGCGATCCGGAAGGCGCCAAGGCGATCGATCGCGTCATCTCCGTGACCGCCGCGAACGGCAAGATCCCCGGGATGGGCGGCGATCGCCACATCCCGCGCCAGATCGAGTACATCCGCAAGGGCGCACGCTTCATCACGACCAACAGCGAGATCGCGTTCATCATGGCCGAAGGAACGCGCGTGACGACGGAGCTGCGGCGCGCGCTCGCGGAGAAGTGAGAGTATCCTGTCGCCGATCGCCATGACGTTTTCCAGCGATCCAACCGAATTCGTCGGCAAGCGCGTCCTCGTCACGGGCGGCACCAAGGGGATGGGCGAGGCGATCGTGCGGCGCCTCGCCGATGGCGGTGCAACGGTGGCGACCACCGCGCGCTCACCGCGGCCGGAGAGTCAGGCAGTGGGGTTGTTCGTCCAAGCCGATATCAGTACTCGCGCGGGGGTCGATCACGTGTCCTCGGAAGTCATCGCCCGCCTCGGCGGCGTGGACATCCTCATCAACAACGTGGGCGGCTCCTCCGCTCCGAGCGGCGGTGTGCTGGCTCTCAGTGACGACGATTGGCACGATACGATCAACGCCAACCTCCTGGCTGCGGTCCGCCTCGATCGCGCGTTCCTTCCGGGGATGCTCGAGCGGGGGTCGGGCGTCATCATCCACATCTCGTCCATCCAGCGCCGTCTGCCCCTGTTCGAGGCGACGCTCGCCTACGCAGCCGCCAAGGCGGCGCTGACCACGTACAGCAAGGGCTTATCGAAGGAAGTCGGGCCCAAGGGCGTGCGGGTCAATACGGTGGCGCCGGGCTACATCGAAACCACGGCGGCCACTCGCCTCGTCGCCCGACTCGCCGAAAATGCCGGGACGACCGAGGACCGTTGCGCGCCAGAGCCTGATGGACTCTCTCGGCGGAATTCCGATCGGCAGGCCCGGCCGTCCCGAGGAGGTCGCGGAGCTCGTCGCCTTCCTCGTTTCCGATCGGGCGGCCTCGATTCACGGGAGCGAATACGTGATCGACGGCGGTACGATTCCGGCCGTCTGATGACGATCGCGTAGTCGAATCACCGCTTCATTCGCACCGCGCGGCATCCTCAGGGCGCCAGGGATTGGCGAAGGTGCTCAACGATTCCAGGAAGACGACCAGGTCGGTCTGCTCACGCGGGGTGAGATTCGGCGCGCCGGCGCGTTGCCCGTCGTTGGCGTGTAGACGCACGACCTCGGCGATCGTCTCCACGCCGCCGTCGTGGCCGTAGGGTGCCGTCAGCATCAGGTTACGCAGTGGCGGCACCTTGAACTCGCCGTAGTTCCCTCTCCCCATGGCGACCTGCCGGGTGCGCGCAGCGCTGGCGCCCGTCGTGTCGTCGTTGTACGGGCCCAGCAAGTTGAAACGGCTCTCCCGCAGTTGCCGGATTCCCGCGTCGCGTCCGGGATCGGGCTTGCCTGAGCGGCTCGAACCGCGAGAGGCCGGTGTTGAAGAACTCGCCGTTGGTGAAGTTCGGGACCCGAATGGCAGGAGGTGCACCCGCCCTTACCGATAAAGATCTGGAGTCCTCGCTGTGCGGGCGTGGAATAGCTCAGCGAAGACGGCGATTCCCCTCGCGCCAGCGCGTCGCGGAACTGGTCGAACGGCGTGCGTCCGCTGAACAGCGTTTCCTGGAAGGCGGCCAGGGCCTTCCCGACATTCACGAACACGGCTTCGTCATCGGTGGGTGACGGCGGCGCGCCGAATACCTTCCCGTAGCGGCAGGATAGCTGTTCGTCGCCGCGAACGAGGTCAGCCACATGACGGGGCGTCGCCGCCAGCTCGCGGACATCGACGATCGGACGCAGGCTCTGGGACCACAGGCTGTCGGCAGCGCCGTCCCAGCCGTACCAGCGTTGCCCGCGCACGTTCATGAGCGTCGGCGTGTTGCGATCGAGCTCGGCCACTCCGACGCCGCGCCGCAGGTTGTCGGTCCAGTTGCGCTCGGGAACGTGGCAGCTGGCGCAGGCCTTCGTGCCGCTGCCGGAGAGGCGTTGATCGAAGAACAGGAGCGTGCCGAGCTCGATCGCGTCCGGCTTTCCCGAGACTCGGTTGGTCGGGTCATGCGGCGCCGGCGCCGGCCACGGTCCGTGGGACAGGATGATCTTGAGCTCCTCGTCGCTGAACGAGGGCCCGGCCGTGACATGCTCCTCCGCCGAGCACACCCAGGACGACAGCGCCATGCAGGTGGCGCCGACGGCCGCGAACACGATGCGAGACACGGTGCGGCTGGCACGACTGGTCCCTGAGATCATGGCGTCCGCTCCTCGGGCCGCTGGTGCGTGTACCTTCAAGAACTTCGCTATGCTATCAAGGAATCGTGACTCGATGGCTCTTGCCATCATCGGTAGCCGAGCCCATCATAAGCGCGGCTTCGACAAAGACTGCGACGACTTGCTCTCGCCGGGAGGACTCTCGTATGCCACGGACGATCTGGGCGCGCGTTGCGCTGCTCGCAGTTGGCGTAGTGCTGTCCGTCTGGCGCTTCGGCGACGCACAGATGTCGGTGAAACCGTACACGCTCGTCCTCGACTTCGTGCCGACCGGGGAGTACGTGCCTCACTACACCGCACTCGAGAAGGGCTGGTACCGGGAGGAAGGGCTTGACGTGAAGATTATTCGCGGCCAGGGCTCGGCCGACACCGTCAAGCGCATCGCCGCCGGCCAAGGCGACGTGGGCATCGCGGACATCTCCACCGTCATCGCCGCACGCGCCAACACTGACGCGAAGGTGAAAGGCATCGCACTCTGGTACCGGCGGCCACCTCATGGGATCTTCTTGCGCGCCGACTCGCCCATCAAGTCGCCGAAGGAGCTCGCAGGGAAGAAGCTCGCGATCTCGCCGGGGAACAGCCACCAGATCCTCTGGCCCATCTTCGAGAAGCTGTCGGGCCTGGCGCCCAACTCGGTCACATGGGTGACGATGGACGCCGCGTCGATGCCGCCGGCCCTCATCAACGGGCAGACCGACGCCGTGCCCTTCTTCGTCGTGCACGAGGCGAGGATCCGCAAGATCGCAAAACAGTCGAACCAGGACATCCGTGTCCTCGTCGCGTGGGCCGATCTCGGCCTCGATCTCAGCTCGACCTCGCTGATCGCGCGGGATGAGACGATCGCCCGGGACCCCGAACCGCTGAAGGCCTTCCTCCGCGCTACCCTTCGTGGCGCCGACTATGCGTTCCGGCAGAAACACTTCGACGAAGGCGTGAAGTACGTCGTGAAGCACCATCCCGAGGTCGATCCCGACGGCGCGCTCGGCGCCGCGCAGGTGGCCAGCCGCTTCGTCTACACCGAGGAAGTCTCGAGCGGCACGATTGCGGTCGGTCAATTCGAGCCCGCGAGGCTCGAGAAGACGCGTGACACGTATACGGAGTACCTCGGCCTCAAGCGGAAAGTGCCGCTCGAGGAGATCTACACGAACGATCTCCTACCTGCGAAGAAAGGATCTTGATCCGACTCCAGGGCGTGGAGAAGACGTACCGGACCCGCCGCGGCGACCTTGTCCCCGCGGTCGAGGGCATCACGCTCGACATCGCCGAGAACGAGTTCGTCACGCTGGTTGGGCCGAGCGGCTGCGGCAAGTCCACCCTGCTCAAGCTGGTCGCGGGGCTCACGTTGGTGAGTGGTGGGACCGTCCGCGTACGTGACACCGTCGTGCGCGAGCCCTTTCCCGATGTCGGGATCGTCTTCCAGCATCCGGTGCTCCTGCCTTGGCGCACCGTACTCGACAACGTGCTGTTCTCGGCCGACATGCTCGGTTTGGGCCCCGAAGGCTACCGTCAGCGTGCGCTCGAGCTGCTCACGCTGAGCGGCCTTGCCGGATTCGAGACCCGGCTGCCTCGCGAATTGTCAGGCGGGATGCAACAGCGCGTTGCCATCTGCCGTGCGTTGCTGCCCGACCCGAGCCTTCTGCTGATGGACGAGCCGTTCGGCGCGCTCGACGCGATGACCCGCGAAGAGCTCGGTTTCGAATTGCTTCGAATCTGGGAAGCGCGACGAAAGACGATTCTCTTCGTCACCCACTCGATCCCCGAGGCAATCCTGCTCGCCGACAAGGTCGTGGTCATGACGCCGGGGCCCGGACGCATCGCGCGTGTCATCACGATCGACCTGCCGCGACCGCGGACCGTCGAGCTGGAGTTCGACGCGAAGTTCAAAGCGTACAGCGACGAGGTGCGCGGTCTGATCTTCGCGAGCCGGAGGGCGCGGGGTGATGGCCGCTAGCCTTCGGAACCTGTCCAGGTACGTCGTTCCGGCCGCGACCGTCGCCGGCGCGGTCGTCGTCTGGGAGCTGGCATCGCGCGTGCTGCGCATTCCGAAGTTCGTCATGCCGGCACCGTCGGAGATCGCCACAGAGGCGTGGGAGTGGCGCTATCGGTTCATCGGACACTCCTGGGTGACCCTGTACGAGACGCTTGGCGGCTTCGCCCTCTCTATCGTCGTCGGCGTGCCGCTCGCCACCCTGATCGTCTACTCGCCGTCGATGCGGCGCGCGCTCTACCCCTGATCGTGCTCCTGCAAGCGGTGCCCAAAATCGCAGTGGCGCCAGTGCTGCTCCTGGTCATCGGCTACGGCGAGATCCCCAAAATGATCGTCGCCTTCCTCGTCGCGTTCTTCCCGATTGTCGTCGACACGGCGACGGGACTCGCGGCGACGCCACCAGAGCTCCTGGAGCTCTCACGCTCGTATCGCGCGAGCGCGTTCAAGACGTTCGTGAAGGTTCGTTTCCCGATGGCGCTGCCGTTCGTTTTCAGTGGCCTCAAAGTCGCGATCACGCTCGCGGTGATCGGCGCAGTGGTGGGCGAGTTCATCGGCTCGGACAAGGGCCTCGGCTACGTGATTCTCTCGGCGACCTCCTACTGGAAGACCGAGCTCGCGTTCGCCTCGATGATCCTGCTCTCGTTGATCGCGATCATGTTGTTTGGTGCGGTGTGTCTGGTCGAGCGGCTCGTGTGTCCGTGGTTGGCGCCGGCCGCTGAGGAGTGAGGAGAAACCAAACAGGAGACGCACGATGCTGCTACAAGAGATGACCTGGCTCGGAGATCAGCAACCTGTCGCGAGACATTCCGGTGGTGGTGCCGGTGGCGGCGCTCGAGCAGCACGGGCACCACATGCCGGTCTTCACCGACAGCCTGCTGGTCGGCGAGGTCGTGCGGCGGGTCGGCGCGGCGATGTCGGACCGGGTGCTGATCGCGCCGCTCATGTGGCTGGGGAACTCGCACCACCATATGGACTTCCAGGGGACGCTCTCCGCCAGCCCGCGCGTCTACCTCGACCTGCTCAACGACCTGGCCGAGAACCTGATCACGCACGGCTTTCGTCGGATCGTGTTCATCAACGGCCACGGCGGCAACATCACGCCGGGCAAGCAGGCCATCTTCGAGATCCGGCAGCGGCACCGCGACCGGAGCGATCTGCTGCTGCTGTTCGCGTCCTACTGGGACAACGCCAACCCGAACGCCGGCCGCTCCGACCTGGTGCAGTCGCAGATGGGCCACGCCTGCGAGTGGGAGACGTCGATGATGCTGCGGCTGGCCCCGCATCTGGTGAAGGACTACAAGCGGGCCGAGCCGGTCGGCTTCGGGTTCGGCTTCGAGCCGGCGTATCGCGGCTGGACCACGAAGGACCGCACGGTGACCGGGCACATCGGCCGCCCGCAAGACGCCACCGCGGAGAAGGGCGAGTACCTCTTCGCGACCTACGCGGCCGGCGTGAGCAAGCTGCTCCGAGGACGTCATCGCCTGGGACGGCAAGAGCTGGGAGATGGCGTAGCTCACTTGAGCTTCGGGTCCAGGAAGTCGCGCAGCGCGTCCCCGAACAGGTTCACCGGCGAGGATCGTGACGGTGATCGCCGTCCCTGGGAAGACGACCATCCACCACGGTGGCTTGAAAGCCTCTGCGAGGACACCGCCCAGCATGTTGCCCCAGCTCGGCGTCGGCGGCGGTATGCCCACCCCAACGAAGCTCAGCGCCGCCTCGATGAAGATGGCCGCGCCCAGGTGCCCGGTGGTGATGATCAAGAAGGGTGCCACGCACTGGGGCGCCGACGTGCCGCGTCATCACGCGCGCGCCTGACGCTCCGAGCGCGCCGGCCGCCTCCACGTAAGCGAGCTCTTCACCGACAACACCATCGATCGGACGACGCGAGTGCTCAACGGCACGCGCGTCACCGCGATGGCGATGATGACCGTCGAGAGCCCGGCCCCCAGGGCCGCCATCAGCAGCAACGCGAGAATGAGGGCGGCCCTGGGGCCAGCTGTGCCGTTAACCTCATCGTCAATCGATATTGATATCATTTCCCGCTTATCGAGCGTTTCGGCGCGCTCAGGCGTCGAGGCGCATGATGTTGCGACGTGGCTGCCCCCATTGCGTGGCGCCGCCGGGCTTACTGCGATGAACTGGGTAATAGCGGGCTCCTCTGCAGGCGATGATTGGATGATCATGAGGACGACGCCGTCTAAAGCCTGTTGATCTTTTTGCGCGACCTCCCGGCTCAAGTGAGCCTTCTTCGCCGTCTGGCGTGATCTCACGCCGACCGCGTAACGGAGATACAAGCCTCCGCTGTTGTCTTGCAGGCGGCCGTGCCCGTGACAACCTCTCTCAGCAGTCCGGCACCGTTGTCGGCCGCTTCTTCAGTCCTTCACGTAAGAGACCATCATCGACGTCTCCCACTCACGGAAACGTGTTACCTGCGACTGCCAGTGTCGGCACTGATCTCGGGAAGCGTGATCTCAGCGCCGCCGTGGCCGACAACACGATCCGAGGAGTAGACGCGCGAACGGCGGAAAGCGCTCCTGGAAGTCCATATGGTGATGGGTTCTAACCGTGGCGGCGCGGGTAGCGATCAATCATCACCGCCGACCCTCGCCGACAACTGCTGTCGGGCATGTGGTGTCGTTAGCAACTCGAAGCGCCGCCGCCAGCTGCCACCGTCATCTCGCGACGAGATAGCGATCTTGGAATTCAACGTCGCTCTCATCCTCAGCGACCGGCATGTCGCAGTTTGACCAGCGCCGCCAGCTGTATGATGCGATCAACGGGCAGGACAAATGGGCGGGCGACTCCGCTCCCAGCCGGAATGTAACCATCCGAATGAGCTTTCGCCCGCCTGCGCCGTCACCGCGGCGTGATCTGGCGCTGGGCGGCGCCGTCGAACAGCCTGCAACGAACGCGCTAAGCGTACGTGTCCGGGCGTCGCCTGATCGCCGTGATCGGCATTGTCGAGGAAGAACCGAAGGCGACGATCATTTGGGGATCGCCGCAGCGGCCTGACCAGCACTGGCGCACCACTGCAGGCACCGCTGCGGGAAACGCGATCAGAGAGGGTAAACGGCGATGGCGATCGGGGAGCGGCAACATACGCCGACGACGATAGCGAAGCCGCCAAGCGCAGTGTCGCCCGGGAGTGTCGGCCTGAACCGATGCCGCTTCCTATCTTTGCTCGTGACGATCTCCGACGATGCCGGCAGACCGCTTCAGAATCGCAGCGCAGACGACGCGGCGTGTCGCGGTTCCGAAGGCTAGCGACCATCTTAGCCGCTCCGGCTAAGATCGAACCGCGCCTCGTCTTTGGCGCTCGCGATCAGCTCGACGATCGTCTCAGTCGTGTTGCCCGTCATGCTGGCGCCTCGAGGTGACGAGATGGCTGATCGCGAAACTCTTCGCGAATCATCGCGTCGGCGCGCCGGTAGCTCGTCCGTCCTGAAAACTCGAGGTCGGTAACAGCGCGGCAGACAGCGCTCCGCCGAATCGCGAGATACTCAGCGTGGTCAGCTCGAGCACACGCTGACAGGCCCAAATGTAATATGCGTTATCAGTACGTGCGCCAGGCACTGGATGCGGAGACGATCCCATTTCCATCGGAAAGAGCTCGCGCACATTGATATTTCGCGAACGATCAGGGTGAACCTTTTTCTCGTGGCTCCGTGATGGCGACGATGTCGACCACACGGGGATAGATCTGCGCGTACTCCACCACTAATCCCCGCCGGGTGTGTTTGACCTGTCGCTATTTCCTAAAGGTAGGAAGATCGTTGATCCATCGACGACTTTCCCGTTTTGGCAACGATGATCGCGATGTCGAGCCTCGCGGTAGCCGACCTGTGCCGCGCCAACGGCTGCAAGCCGGCATCGGGATGATGCTGCGACGACAATCGAAATGTTCTGCCGGAACGCGCCAGTCGACGCTCCACGAGTGATCTCATCCGCGCGATCGAGCTGGATCGGGCCGAGATCGTTGACTGGTTTCTGGTTCGACCTGCGATCTTTGCTGGATTCGCCTCGTGAACGACGTCGATTACCCGTTGATGAAGGGCCGGCGTCACATCGGCCCCGCGGCGTATCGTCGCCCAGCTGTTGGTGCGGATCAATTATTTGGCAGAGTCGCGAGCTTCTTCCCCGCGGCTCCTTCGGCGACGATAGACAGTCGGCGCCTCCGCCGAGCGCAGAGTGCGATGCCTTCGCGTCGGTGTGGCCAAATCGCGATGCTGCGTCGCCTGATGTCTGACTGTCGGCCAGTGGCCTGTATATCTTTCGCGTCAATACCCAGTGCCAGCCTACTCCGAGATGGAACATGGTGAGGCACGTACTCCCCGGTCGACTTTTTGAGTGGAGACGGCATTTCACCGACAGTCTGTGCGTCGCTGAGCTCGAGACCGGACTGGCACTCATGGCTGCAGTGGCACCGTGCGTCCGCCGGCGAGGCTAGTGTCACGGTTTGTCGAGCCACGCTATGTGGGCTCGGCTCACCGACTGTGGCAAAGGCCATCTGGTTCCTTGATAGCATAGCCGAGTTGTAGCTACATTGGCTGGTGCTCAGACCGATCTGCCAGCCTGCCTGCTCTGCTGTCTTCCTGAGAGGAGGAGAGGCCTGGATTCGGCGGCATTTCAAATAAATCCTCTCCCAATGGTTCGTGTCCAGCGCCCGCAGCATTGGCGAAACTCGCGTCAGCTTCGTATCTGTTCTTCGATCCGCACGGCGGCACGGGCCTTAGCCAGCCCGGCGCGAGCTGAACCGATAACACCTCCCGGCGCTGGGTCGATGGCCGAGCCGATCTGCTACGCCGACGCTCACGCGGTTGCCACAGCCGTGTCCCAGGCCTGCGTCCGTCGTGAGCTGGCTGTTAAATCGACATAAGATTCGCGGCAGACAGCTATCCTGCCGCTACGAAGGTATTCGACGCCACGCCGATGACGAAGCCGTATTCGTAGTGTCGGAAGATGGCCTGTTCAAGGCTGCTGTTCGGCGGACGCGCACCTTCGACAGTTCACGACGCTGGCGCGTAGGCAGCTCGCCTGAGCCTTCACGCCCGCGGGCTCCAGATCTTTATCGACCAGGAACGGATACCATTCAGGTCTGATTCTTCAACACCGCTCTTGTTCAGCCGCTCGCCCGATCCCAGGCGCGACCGCGTCGGCGGCTACGGCTTCAACTGCTGGGCCGCTGTTTGCGACAGGCGACTGCTGCGCGAATGCATGAGGAGACTACGAGCCGCGACGACGGCTCCGGCCGCGACGGCGGCGTGGAGACGTGCCGAAGGTCGTGCGTCGCCAGCGACCGCCGGCGCGTGGCGTTGACCTGGTCGTCTTCCACCAGAATCGCTGAGCTGCGCCCGATCCCCAGCCCTGAAGATGCCGCGCGGCGAATGGCGGTGATTCGACTACGCGATCGTCATCAGGCGGCAGAATCTGCCGCCGTCGATCATATTCGCTCCCGCGATCGAGGCCGCCCGGCGAACACGACATTTACCGATCGATTCACCGAGAATCCATCAGGCTGGCGTGGGCAATTGACGCCGAACCGATGCCAATCATCGCGAACTGACTGATAGATTTACGCTGGCGGCCTGCGTGTGCAGCGTCTCGAACAGAGACGAACGGCGCTGGGCGGATGTGAATGGCCGACCCCTCGGCGTCCCGGAAAAGGCTGCGCGACCAGAGGCGTTGGCGTTATCGTGCAATCGTCGTCGAACCCGCGAGGAGCCGCCCGCGTTATGAGGATGTCCGCACGCCGCCGGCGTACGTCCGGGCGCAGCGCAATGCTAATATCGACTGAACAGGCGCAACTGACTGATATCCGCGACGCGGTGAGCGCGCAGTGTCGCGACCTTTTCGCCCATCGGTGCCGCCCGTATTGGCGTTTGCCTTTACCGGCAGTTCGGCGGATCTTGATAGCGGCAATCGATACTCGCTGCGGCGCGCGTCGCAGCTCGCGCGTTCTATGGCGTGCGCCTGCGATCGTACTTCGTCTGGCGCGGAGATGACCCTCGTTCGCCGGCGTCCTGAATGTTGCGATCGATCACCTTGGCGCCTTCCCCAGCTACCACGGCGATCAGCGTGGCGCCGTGGCGCCGTCCTGCCTTCGTGCGTCTCGGCCATATTCGTTCAGCGCCGCCGCAACTGGCCGATCTCCGGCTGACAGTCAGCTCGATGAACTCGCGGCGTAGCGGGAAACTGGCGCGGCATCGGGCGTCGAGATTTCCAGACGGCATCACGCCGTGTCCAGCGTCACGGTCGTCGACGCTCTTGGCGGCGGCGGAAACTCTTACGCGAAGTAATGGGCGATGTGCGCGATCTCGGCGTGAAAATCATTAGCTGTGTCGTGTCAGTCGACTGACGTGCGCGATCATAGCCACGGTGCCGGTATCGGTATCATCTGCTCGGGAAGATTCATGTATCTGTAGTTCCTCCCAGCCATGGAGTTTGGCGTGATTTGTTTCCTGGACTACTCCGTCGGCGGCGCGCTCCTCTTGGCGACGCGCGCAGCTATGTTACGTGTCTGAGCGAGATATCGACTCTCAATGCGCGCCCTCGTTCTATAGCAGCGATGTCGGTCGCATCGTTGCGTGATGGGAGGCAGTCGATGAGCTTCTCATATGCCATTCCAGCCTCAGCGAGAAACCAGCTTCGAAGGTCATCGACGACCTGGAAGGCGCGCCGGCGTCATCGAAGGTATCGCGTGAGCAGCAGTGAACATCACCGTGATCAGCAGATCGAGCGGCGTATCAGCTACCATCTGGCTTCAGGCCGAGAATACGAGAGACCGCCATTAAGAGGCGTGGCGTCAATCAACGCGGATTCTCAGCGCCGACGGCACCTGCGACCCGCGCTTCTTCTCCCAGCAAACCTTGCGGGGCGCAGATGCCGCCAGTGCTGGCAGCATGTCGGGGCTGGCTCGCATCAGCTGCCTGCTTCTCTATAAATGGAATGGCGTCCCGTCCCGGATTCCGCCAGCGGCATGCGCGTCAGTCAGCGCTCGTGCCTCCCACCAGGCATGTCACTCCGCGTGAGCACGCGCCACGAGACTTTCGCAGATATCAGAAGCGTGGAGACATCGAAGCTGCGCCTGGGGCAGACTGCAGTTTCTTCAGCGTCATGGCTGCCACGCCTTCTCAGGCAGCGCACCCCCGCCGCCTCAATCTCGTGTGGCTGGCCTAATAGTCATCTTCGCCGCCACCTCTGGCCCATCAGCTTCGTCGTGATCTGCGTTTCATCTGTCTCTCGCCGAACTGGCAGCACGCTGTATCTGCGGCTACCTCCTGGTCTGTCTTTCCTGGCAGGAGAGGTGCCGGCATGAGACCTCTGGGGTGGTTGGCTCTTCAAACCAGCACGTGGCGACTGCCTCCCAGCCTTTGCTGGGTGAGATCGGTGACACCAGCTCTGCCGAGACTAAGTCGACTCTCGACACGGCATTGGTCCCAGCACAAATCTTATGTGCTGTATGCTAAGCACCAAGATCGTCAGATAATCGTGACCCATTGTTGCTGGCTGCCTGGGGTGTGTGATTTCACCTCCGTCCACGGTGACAAATCCCATCGAGCCGAGTCGACAGCGGCCGGGCAGCTCCCCGCTCTGCGTCGCCTGGCTACGCCCCGGCGATCTTTGCCTGGCAGACCGAGACCCCTGGACCTAGCTATCACGCGCCTCCCCGGTCAATCAGCTCACTCGGGGATCCTCACGGCCGTTGGCTACCTGAGGGCGAGCAGGCAGCCACCTTCCGCTGGCATGACGTGCCCACAGGAAAATCGGTGCAGCTATCGACTGCTCGACTGCGCTCACGCCTCCCTTTACTGCCTTTGTGTTGCGGTCAGGCGCGTCGTGTGGGTCCTCGCTCGCTCTGGTGCGGCGCTGCTGGCGTGGCGATCGCTCGTAATTCACAGTGATCCTCGACATCGCTGGCGAGCCGCTCTGAACTGGCACCCGGAGGCCGTCAGGCTCACCCGCCCGCTCCCGCTATGGTGGCGGTCCTGATCCTCGAGCAACCTCCCGATGATCGTGGGCCACCAGGCCTCGTCGTTCTGTCAGCATGCTTCACGGCCCAGCAACATTTCGCCGCGTGTTTGTCTTCTTCCTCGATGTTCCCCTGTCAGTGATTCTCGGGCTGTGGTGGGAGCAGTGAGCGGCCCTCACTCACGCCTGCCAGAACAGCGCGCTACATGCCAGCTACAGTCGTGAGCAACCACCTAACCGGGACTCAGATGTAAGTCTCGTCGGCAGTGGCCGATCGGCTGGAAGGATCAGACACCTCAATGGTGCGTGCTGGCTGCCGAGGCCACGTGTCCGCCGTGCCCAGCTCGGCTGGTGCTGGCAGCTCGCTGCAGGTCGGGGCTTGGATGTCCTCTGAGGTCGCTCGTGGCTCGGATGCTGCAGGCGTGATCTAAATTAACCGCGACAGCTCGTGTCGTTTCTTCACGCCGCTCACGCACATATCTTGCAGTTCGCGGAGTCTCGTGACCGAGCCGAGGATGCGGTGCGATTCTGTACGGTCAGCCGGGCCACGGCTGGCTATGATGGCTGCACCGGGCGCCAGTCAGGTGACATGTTATATCTGCACTGGGCACCTTTCACCGGATGAACGTCAAACAGTTCACTCAGAACCGAAAGCCAACACAGACTCGGCCGATCGGTACCTGCGTCATGGACGCCGGCACCGTGCGCAGCGATGAGTCGCCGGAGCCATCAGTACAATGATCGTGTACTGGACGCGAATCCGCGCGAGCTCCTCGAGCGGTAGTTGAGCGGGCAATCTGGTAACGGTGAAGCTGAACAGTCTCCCGAGATCGATCTGCGCGATCGTATCGGACAACGGCAGTATTCAAAGTGGAGTATGGCTCGGCGGACAATCGCCGTGTTAGTTCTTCGCCGCGTTGGCCACGCTGCTGGGTTCCCACCTCAGGTGGCGCGCCTTCTACGTCACCCGGGAACTGCGCTGGCGAGGCAAGCAACCAGTAATTGGAATTCGGTCGACGCTACCCGTGACGCCGGCCTTGATATACAAATCGATGAATGTGCAGGCAGTTGTGCATAAGATTCTCATCGCTGTTGCATTTGACAGTGATCTTTCAACAGTGTCTCCGCCTGTAAGCCGGCTGCTTTCTTCCGGCCGGGTGTGCGTTCGCGGCTCTGTAACTGCGGCACCTTACGACTATTCAAATTGATCAGTGCCTAACTCCACAAAGAACCTCAGACTCACGACTAGTTCTTTCACTCTTTTGCAACAGGCAGAGACACAAGCCATTTCTGAGGATTCCTGGCCTGATCTGCTGTTTACGATGCGGCATGAATAAGTTGGCTAATAGCTCAGGGACAGACAAGCTGGCTGTCGGTGTTCCAGTTGTGCTGTGCGTCTGAGAATACCCTCACCTATCAATATCAGCGCATGAACTAATGTGGTGCTCATAGCTCGTCAGACACCGCTTCCCGAGATAGCCATCCTGTCACCAGCATGACCGTCATCTCGGAGAGAATCAATGAGGAGTCATGGTGCGGCTGCGTAGATACTCTCTAACCAGTGCTCTTACTCAGCTTGTGTTCTTGCAGGCCTCATTCCTCTCTATGTCGTCTTTCACCCGGGTCCCTTAGCCACACCGTGGCAGTCAACCTGCCACTATTGCTCACTCTCTGAGCCACCACGGTGTCACGGAACAGCCTGCTCTTAGGCCTCGTCTGGTCACCGCTACACGGCTGGTGTGATCCATCTTGCTGAGTTCCCTGTTGCTCATGTCAACACGAGAATGGCATCTGCAGTGGCATACCACCAATGGCGCACAGGTACCTGATCAGGGAACATCGGCGGCAGACACTGCCTTCGATCTGACTCAGAGAGCCAGGAGCGAGGGCCGGCGATCGTGGCCGCCTGTCACAGTGTAGCTCTGACCGGATCGATCTTTCCCTAGCGACCTTCGACCCCGCCGAAACCCAACGACTGTGAACGGCATTGCCCGTGACGTGGTGACATCAGAATACACCGCTCGGTCATGACCGTACCTGGCGGCGAAATCTTCGCGACGACAGATGAAACGTCGCGGCCGATCAGGCTACGAACAGGACGGCTGAACGGAAGTTAAGCTATCGAGGTATATCCCCTGCCTACGGCTGAAGGCATTGGAAGACGGTCGTGATTTACCTGATTTCGACATCGTTGACTCAATGATGGTGCTCGCGATGCGACCGAACTGATGCTGAATATCAGCTGGCATGCTGACCACGTTGCTAAACCTGACACGGCAGAGTATGCGTCATTGATGACGTCTTGATCATACTTTCGACGCCGATATTGCCAGACAGCTTCTCTACTCACGAACACTTGGCTGTAGTGTTTATCAGATCGCGTATAATCAGTCCCCTTCATTGAGACTGTTGCGTCGGATACGATATTGTACATTGATCAGCCGGCAGCATAATCTGTCGGTTGAGTCATCCGGCGATCCGTCTTTTTGCCGCTTTCGCGACCCGATTTTCATGCCGAGACGTCGTGTTTGTTTAGCGGTTGGAGAATACTGGTACGTCGCCGAACGCTAGCGCCCGATCGATGTTCATGAACTAATCCCGCGCCGTGTGATTGCGGTCGTTAATGCGAGGCGCGATGACCGCGATCGCGCGGCCTGGTGTGGATCGACGTGATCGCGTAATAAATGGCCATCGTCGGCGCCATTCTTGGTAGCGCTCGTCTGAAAGACCTCTGCCGAATGGGCTGCTGTTCCCCGCCTCGACCGCTCCTCGCCTGCTATCATCTTCATCTTTCGTCGCTGGCCCAGATTACGACGGTTTCGAAGATGTTTGTGCGATAATGATTGCGAAACTTTCGCGATCCGTGCGACGAGTGGAGCAGCCTCAGGACTAGGCACCGGCAGGAAGTGGATCGACAATCTGTTGGTGGCGTTAGTCTTCTACGCCAGAAGTTAGCAGGGGCACAGTGCATGTTCAGTGGTGGACTGATGTCCACTGGGCAGACTCAAATGTGCAGCACCCTCAAGGTCACCAGCTCCAGTATCATGAACTCCGTCTGAAAATCGCCAGGCAACATGGCGAGGGCAATCAGTGGGTGTTCGCACTCGTCGTGAAGAGCCTTACTGTAGACAATCAGGCACGGAAATGTGGCAGACAAGTGGTCTCTCCACCTCCAGCAAATCGGCCTGTCTTCGAGTCGAATGATCGTACAGACACGATGAACTGTGCGACTCAGAATAGTTCGCGGCGCGCATTTCAGGCTCACGTCGCGATGAATCCAATTAATACGGTCGGGCGTCAAACGTCGTCATCCCCGCTCTCGAACAAACCCTGAACGACAGACCCGTACGGTCACTGCGGCGGCGATCGACAATCAGGCCTTTAAATCCGTATTGCACGGCATAGTCCACCATTGGCGATCTGGCGGCAGTGGAGAACAATGACGGTGATTTCGTCGGCGCGACACCCGTCGTCTTCCGTACGACCCTGCAACGGGGCCGAGGCAAAGTCAGTGCCGGAAGATATTCGCGAAGCGCCAGGCTAACTCGCATTCAGTACTTCGACCTGGATCATTCGATGTCGCGAG
>ERZ1370068.3006-contig-213_pt1 | contig 94156 bp, 160 predicted proteins | sample MGYA00561227_ERZ1370068 | MGnify/ENA primary metagenome ERZ1370068 (study PRJEB38410, sample SAMEA6850437) | metagenome | study: Metagenomic assessment of the ecological functions of the soil: analysis of the soil microbiota associated with the... | reverse complement strand
GTATGCTTCGTTCAGTTACATGTTATAAGTCCAAACGCGCCCCGCGATCCCCGCTCGTGCCAGAGTAGGAGGGCGCGCCAATCGTGTCACTATATATGCGGCAATGACCCGGGTCGGATAATGGTGTAGCTGCGATCCAAGCTCGTTAGAATGGTGGTGTATGGCGTTGTTTGAACCGGCGGTAGGCATGTCATGATAAAACTGTACGACAGTGCGTTCAGTCCCGTTCGCGCGCAAGGTGCGGATGACATTGGAATACAAGGCGCTGAATTACGAAGTCGTTGATGGTTTGCTCAAATCAAACCACGCGGCACTTAAGGACGTTAATGGACGCATCGAAGTCCCGGTCTTGGCCGATGATGGCATTGTTGTTGTAAATTCCTCCGACATCGTCGCTTACCTGGATTATCGCTATCCTTCGAAAACTGTTTATCCGATGACCCGGCGGCGCGCGTTCATGCGCGCGCCTGGGAACTGTATCGCTTGACACGTTCGTCGATCCGATTCTTGTCGACATCTCTTATTGGAAGTGGGCCGAACGATCGGACAAAATGCCCGACAGTCTGATCGAAGCGGCGCGTGCCGATCTTCGCATCGTATATGACGCCCTCAACGAGGAACTGGCCGAGCGGCAATTTGTGAGTGGACCACTATCAATTGCCGATATCGCCGTTGTTTCCACATATGTCGAGTGCGAGAGCGATGGGGGCCGAGTTCTCGACTCTCGATCACCCCAACCTCGCGCGTTGGCTCAAGGATCTCGGGCGCTGCCTATTTGTGCAGCCGACCTCAAGCGGGCGAAGCCTATGTCGTCAACATGAAGGGCGTGGACATCGAGAAGCGACGTATTTTTGGCGCGGCGATCGTATCGAGTGGGTGTTGGCTCGCGGCTTTCACGCGTGGTTTTTCAATGAGATCAAAGAAAACCGGGTGGCGTGGCCTGGTCCCGCATTGCCCGCACCGATCCGCGGGAACAATTCAAAGCTCGCTCCTGTTTAGGAGAGAGTGAGCGACAACAACCGTGAAGAAAGCGATCATGAATAGTAAGAACGGCGCAAAAGACTCTCCCTCTCGGCTGATCGACGCGAGGATCAAGGAGCTGAATGATTGGCGCGGCGAGACGCTTGCTCGAGTCCGAATGCTCATCAAGCAGGCCGATCCCGAAGTTGTCGAGGAATGGAAGTGGAGAGGGTCCCGGTGTGGGAGCACGCCGGCATCATCTGCACCGGCGAGACTTACAAGGCTGTCGTGAAGTTGACCTTCGCCAAGGGCGCCGCGTTGGAGGACCCTTCAGGCCTCTTCAACTCCAGCCTCGAAGGCAACACCCGACGGGCAATCGATATCCACGAGGGCGACAAGATTGATGAGAAGGCGTTGAAGGCGCTCATTCGCGCCGCGGTGGCGTTGAACACGTCCTCAGCCGCCAAGCGGCCGAGGAAGCGTTCTTGAATCAAAGCTCGGGTGTTTCACCAGTTGTAAAGCGCCGGCAACAATCAAGCTTCCACAATCATTTCAAAGCCGCCGTAGATCAGTGCGCTTTGCCATCAAAGGGCATGGGGTTCGTTTCCGGCTGCATGCGAGGATCGGCCATGACTTTCTTCATGCCCTCGTTTCTCATGATCGCGTGATGGCCAGATGATCCAGAAAAAGACGACCGTCTCGTCGTCCTGGCGTTTGACCGCCATGGGAAATGACGTGAGCTTGCCGTCAGGTACATCATCTCCCCAGCACTCCACAAATTTCAATGCGCCGTGCTCCTTGAAGACCCGAGCAGCCGCCTCAGCGTGCTTCTTGTAGGTTTCACGATTGGTGGTGGGAACAGCGGCAACAAATCCATCGACATAGCTCATGGGAGTTCTCCGTCGTTGATGCCGCTAGGTAAGAGACGAGTACGGCCGGCGGGAGAGCCATGCGGCAAAAAAACGCTTCAATGGTCTGGCATTCAGATACCTGCCGCGCCAGTTCCTCGCCTAAAGCCTTTCGGCGCCGAGCCAAGAAATCAGCGCCGCGTGCTGCCACCACCATCAACACCGACGCTCCCGCCAATCTTAATGCAGGTATCGGAGGCTCCGACCCTAACGAAGCCCGGGCCATACTTCGCGCACGGATTGCCACTGGCGCGCAGATGTTGTGCTCCAGACTTTGGCGATTTTTTGCGCGGCTGATCAACCGACTGAGCAGCCGCGCCTTGCCAGATGAAATATTGCAAGAATGACTACAAGGACGATTTTCGCGTAAGTCATTTTATCGCGTCGCCCGCGCTATTCCTACCGACAACGCTGCGAATGTCTGCTTAGGCAGAATGTGGTAGCGAGTGCGTGCTCGGACGCAATTGTTCACATGCGTGATCAAACACTGCCAATGGCGATGCGGATCGGTCTAAGGTAGATATCCGCTTCACGCGCGCGCGCGTTCAATCGCTTCCATTATGCATTGTCTTGGCTTCGGTCGCGTCGCCCCATTTGACGACTTTCACCCACTTGCCGGACTCAAGATCCTTGTAGTGCTCAAAAAAATGCTGGATCTGCTGCAGCGTGATTTCAGGCAGGTCCGTGTAGTTGGCGATATGCGCGTAGCGCTTCGTCACCCTCGACACCGGCACCGCGATGATCTTCTCATCGCCGCCCGACCTCGTCTTCCATCCTCAGCACGCCGATCGGTCGGACGTTGATAACCGCACCAGGCACGATCGGCCGCGTGTTGGCGACCAGCACATCGATTGGATCGCCGTCTTTCGATAACGTGTGCGGCACGAAACCGTAGTTGCCTGGGTAACGCATGGGCGTGTGAAGAAAGCGATCGACGACCAGAGTTCCGGCGGCCTTGTCCAACTCATATTTGATAGGCTCGCCGCCGATCGGAACCTCGATGATGACGTTCACGTCCTCTGGAGGATTGTTCCCGATCTTGATGGCATCGATTCGCATGCACTCGGCTCTCGACTTGCTAGCCAGATTAGCACTATAGCTACGCTATAACGGTGCCCGCTTCGCGACACGCTCACTGAGCCGAATATGCGGCCATGCGACCGGGGATCGATTGGAATATCGGCTCGACCCGAGGCCGACACGTTCCGAGCCTGAGATGCGGTGACAGCATCCTGATGCGACGTCGATAACGCTTTTGGTGATGGAGCGCGGGTTTCTGGCGCAATCACGATTGTTCATTCGCCGTCCGGAGAACTAAGCTTCGCCTCTTCGGGATTGTCGGCGGACAGCCCGTGCGCAAAAAAACTGATCCGGGAGGATACAGAATGCTTCGCCTTACCATCAACGGAAAATCACACGACGTCGATGTGGAACCGGATACGCCACTGCTTGTGGGCTATCCGCGACTCACATCGGCATGACCGGCACAAAATACGGTTGCGGGATCGCGCAATGCGGCGCCTGCACCGTGCACATTGACGGCGCGGCGGTGCGTTCGTGCTGGCGTCACCGCCAGCGATGCCGTCGGCAAGAAGGTCACCACGATCGAAGGTCTCGCCGCAGAACGGCGTTCTGCACAAAGGTTCAAGAAGGCCTGGATCGACCTCGACGTGCCGCAGTGCAGGCTACTGCCAGAGCGGCATGATCATGGCGGTCTCGCGCTTGTTGAAGAGAAGCCCGAAGCCGACCGACGCCGACATCGACAACGCGATCACCAACATCTGCCGGTGCGGGACCTTCCAACAAGTGCGCGCGGCGATCCATGCCGCGGCCAGCGCGTAGGGGAGGGATGCCATGAACTATATGCCCAAACTTGACCGCCGCTCGTTCTTGGCCGGATCGGCAACCGGTCGGGCCTGTCGCTTCGGCTTCCACGTGCCATTCGATGATCTTCGACGAGCGCGCAGAGGCGCGCCCGAAATCAACGCCTGGGTCGTCATCAAGCCCCGACGACACACTGTTGTCATCCGCATCGCACGCTCGGAGATGGGCCAGGGCACGCTCACCGGCCTCGCCCAGATGCGTCGCCGAGGAGCTCGAATGCGACTGGTCGAAGGTGACGACCGAGTATCCGACGCCCGGCGAGAGCGTTGCGCGCAAGACGCGCCTGGGGCGAGTTCTCGGCACCGGCGGCAGCCGCGGCATCCGCACAGTCGCAGGAGTATGTGCGCAAGGGCGGCGCGGCCGCGCGCATGATGCTGATCCAGGCCGCCGCCAACGAATGGAAGGTGCCCGGCGTCCGAGTGCACCGCGGCCAACAGCGTCATCACCCACAAGGCGTCGGACCGCACGACGACCTACGGCAAAGTCGCGGCCGCAGCCAGCGGCGCAATCGAACGCCGAAGGATGCCGCTCAAGGATCCGAAGGACCTGGAAGATCGTCGGCAAGCCGCGTCAAGCGCCTCGACACCGTCGACGAAGGTCGAACGGCAAGCATGATCTACGGCATCGACGTCAAGCTGCCGGGCATGCTCAACGCGGCGATCAAGGACTGCCCGGTATTCGGCGGCAAGGTGAAGAGCTTCGACGCCAGCCAAGGTCGCAGTCGATGAAGGGCGTCAAGAAAGTCGTGCAGGTCGGCGACAACGCCGTCGCGGTGGTTGCCGATACCTGGTGGCACGCCAAGACCGCGCTCGACGCGCTGCCGATCGTCTGGGACGCAGGCGACGAATGCCAAGGTATCGAGTAGTCGCATCGCCGCAGTGGCTCAAGGAAGGCCTCGACGCCGAGCAGGCCTTCGTCGGCAACAAGGCAGGCGGCGACGCAAGGCCGGTCTCGCCGGCGCGGCGAAGAAGGTGGAGGCCGTATACAGCTATCCTTATCAGAACCACGCGTGCATGGAGCCGATGAACGCGACCGCGCTCTACACACCTGACAAGTGCGAGGTTTGGTGCGGCACGCAGAACGGCGAGGCGCGCGTTCGCGCGGCGCTTGCAAGCGTCCGGCCTGCCGGCCGAGCAAGGTCGAAGTCTACAAGGTATATGCTCGGCGGCGGCTTCGGCCGGCGCGGCACCGCTCAACGACTATGTCACGCAGGCCGTGCTGATCGCCAAGCAGATGCCCGGCACGCCGATCAAGCTGCTGTGGTCGCGCGAAGAGGACATGCAGCACGGGCACTATCATCCGATCACGCAATGCCGGCTGACCGCCGGCCTCGACGACGAGGGCAATCTCAACACGCTTGCACGTCCGGATTTCCGGGCCAGTCGATCCTCACGGCGTTGCGGCCGGAAGCGCTGGTGAACGGAATGGATCCAGCCACGTTCCAGGGTCTGAATCGCGTCGGGGAGGCGGCAATCGGCTACTCAGTGCCCAATCTGCTGATCGAGCACGCGATGCGCAATCCGCACGTGCCGCCGGGCTTCTGGCGCGGCGTCAACATCAACCAGAACGCCATCTATCTCGAGTCCTTCATGGACGAGCTGGCCAAGGCAGCCGGGCAGGATCCGCTGGAATTCCGGCAGGCAGGCTGATGGCCAATCATCCCAAGCACCTCGGCGTGCTCAACGCCGTGGCCGAGCGTATCGGCTGGGGCAAGCCGGCGCCAGGCCGGTCAATTCCGCGGCCTTGCGCAGTTCATGGGCTACGGCAGCTACGTCGCGGCGCGCGCAGAAGTCTCGGTCGACAACGGCAAGGTCAAAGTCCACCGCATCGTCGCGGCGACCGATCCGGGCTACGCCGTCAATCCGGCGCAGATCGAGCGGCAGATTGCGGCTCGTTCGTCTACGGGCTGTCGGCATTGTTCTATCGGCGAATGCACGGTCAAGGACGGCGCGCATCGAGCAGACCAACTTCGACACCTACGACTCGCATGCGGATTGCGCAGATGCCGAAGGTCGAATGCATCATCATGCCGTCCGGCGGTTTCTGGGGCGGCGTCGGCGAGCCGACGATCTGCGTGCGCCGCGCCGGCCGTGCTCAACGCGATCTTCGCGGCGACCGGGAAGCGCTACCGCTCGGTCCCGCTCAAGAACCATGGGCTCAGCTTGGTCTGACAAATCGGGGGCGGTCATTGCGGTCGCCCCGTCAAAAATCAAAGCGCGTCACCAAGAACCGTGTAGATGACGCAGATCGAACGTAACCGCGACGCGACTTCATTGGAACTGCAATGGCGGCTTCGGCCGCCATTTTTCCGATGCCAGCCGTTGCGCAGGACAGCAATGCGCGCGTCGTTGTTGTTGGCGGCGGATTTGGCGGCGCCGCCTGCGCTCGTGCGCTCAAGCGGGCGAATCCACGACTTGGCGTGATCCTGGTCGAGGCCAATCGAATTTTCACGGCGTGTCCATTGAGCAACGCCGCAATCGCCGGCTTTGCGTGATCTCAAGCTACAGGATTTCGGCTACGATCGTGTGGCGGCATCCGGCGTCGAGCATGGAATTTTTAGCGGCTACGGCGGTCGATCCCGCGGCGAAAGCCGTTACCCTCGCCGACGGACGTAAACTCGGTTACGAGCGCCTGGATGCTCGCACCGGGCATCGATTTTCGCTGGGATGCTTTGCCCGGCTATTCGCCCGCAGCTGCTGCCGTCATGCCGCACGCGTGGAAGGACGGCGATCAAATCGCTTTGCTGACGAAACAAATCGACGCAATGGACGATGGCGGCGTGGTGGTGATTTCCGTGCCTGTGACGCCGTCGCGCTGTCCGCCTGCTCCCTATGAACGGGCGAGCCTGATCGCACACACGCTCAAAACCAGAAAACCTCGCTCAAAGTGATCGTGCTTGACGCCAAGGATTCTTTCACGATGCAGCGCCAGTTCCAGGGCGCATGGAATCAGCTGTACTCCGGTGTGCTCGAATATGTCGCGCTGTCCGACGGCGGATTGGTCACGTCGGTCGACGTCGCGAGCAAGACCGTTGTGACCGACTTCGACAAGTTCACACCTGCGGTCGCCAACATGATTCCGCAGCAGAAGGCCGGGCGCATTGCGGAACTCGCCGGCGTCGCTGACCGCACCGGATGGTGCCCGATCGATCCGGTCACTTTCGAGTCGCGGTTGCAGTCGAATATTCACGTCATCGGCGATGCCGCGATCGGTGGAGCGATGCCGCGTTCCGCCTCGGCCGCCAATCTCGCAGGCAAAGATCTGTGCCGGCGCAATTGCGACGCTGCTCGCCGGCGGCACGCCGCCAGACGCCGACTTTGACGAGTACGTGCTACAGCTTGATCGCGCCGGACTACGCAATTTCCAAAGCGGCAGCTATCGTCCCGTCGAAGGTATCTATAACGAAGCCGAGGGCACTGGCGTCACGAGCCCCGTCGACGCGCCGCAAGATGTTCGCGCCAGAGAGGCGCGAGAGGCCGACAGCTGGTTCGCTTCCATCACCGGCGCGGTCTTCGGATGAGAGCAGGTGCTTGCCGCAGTTTTTGCCGCTGTTGTCATCTCGGGCGGCGTCGTTCTTGCCGAAGAGTTGCTCCAGTACCGGATCGTCAGCAACGTTATACCCGCTTCGCTCACCGGTGCGTCCGGCGATGCGACACGCGGCCGCATGATCGTTCTCAATCGCGCGGTGGGGCTGTGCCTTTTGTGCCATTCGGGTCCATTTCCGGAGGAGCGGTTCCAGGGCAACCTGGCTCCGGACCTCAAAGGCACCGGCGCCGCGTTGGTCGGTTGAGCAGCTACGGATGCGCATGGTCGACGGTCGGCAGCTCAACCGCGACACAATCATGCCGGCCTATTATGCGCTTGACGGTCTTAACCGGGTGGCACCCGCGTATAGCGGCCAAGCCGCTATTGACCGCCGAACAGATCGAAGATGTGGTGGCATTCCTTGCTACTTTGCGTGACTGAAACGGAGACCTGATCGGGAATTTCCATGAGCAAGAATGAACCAGGCGCGACCCGACGCGCGGTATTGCTCAGAACTCTGGCCGGTAGCGTGGCCGTGACGATCAGGCTCGAGCCGGCGCAAGCGACGCCTGAACGAATGCGCACGGCGATCCGCAACGTCGTCGGCGAGGCATCCATCCGCAAGGGTCGGGTCGAACTCGAGGTGCCCCGCTCGTCGAAAACGGAAATACGGTTGCCCTCAGCGTCGCGGTCGATAGCCCGATGACCGCGACCGACTACGTCAAGGCCCTTCACGTTTTCAACGAAAAGAATCCGCAGCCCAACGTGATCTCGGTCCATCTCGGTCCGCGAGCCGGAAAAGCAAAAATCTCGACCCGCTTTCGCCTCGCCGACTCGCAGATGGTCACGGCCATTGCCGAAATGAGCGACGGCACATTTTGGTCGGCCTCGGCCGATGTGATCGTGACGCTCGCGGCGTGCGTGGAGGGCATCTAGATGGCGCGCCCGTTGATCAATGTGCCGGCCAGGTCAAGCGCGGCCAGGTATTCGAGATCAAGACCTTGATCTCCCACATCATGGAAACAGGCTTCCGCTATACGACAACCGGCGCGCAGATTCCGCGCGACATCGTGACGGCCTTCTCGTGCAGCTACAATGGTGAGGAGATATTCCGCGCCGATCTCTATCCCGCAATTTCCGCCAATCCGTTCCTTACGTTCTTTACCACGGCGACCGAAAGCGGCACGTTGGACTTCAAATGGATAGGCGACAACGGCTTTTCTGAAATCGCCACCGCCAAGATCGTGGTGGAATGAACCGGCGGATGTCATTGCTGCGCACAGTCGTTTGCCGTGCGGTAGTGTCGGCGATGATCGCATTTGCAATCGCTGGCGCGGCCCTTGGCGCCAGATATCCCGCTCGACAAGCGTCGCTCCGGTTATGCCGATCTCGGCCGCGACAGCAAGGCGATGCAAGATGACGACACCATCAATCCGGCAACGCTATGGGTGCTTGATGGGGAGGCGCTGTGGAAAGAGAAAACCGGCGCCGCCAACCGCGCGTGCGCCGATTGCCACCAGGACGCGACAATCAGCATGAAGGGTGTTGGCGCGCGCTACCCCGCTTTCAGCCCGGCGCGCAAAGCTCCGATCGATCTCGAACAACGGATCAATCTGTGCCGCAGCGAGCACCAGCAGGCGCCGCCGCTGGCGTTATGAAAGCCACGATCTCGCTTGCTCTGACCGCCTACGTTGGACGGCAGTCGCGCGGCATGGCCATCACACCGCCCAGCGATGGACGGCTAACACCGTTCATCGAGGCCGGCCGCAAGCTGTTCACCCGGCGGATTGGTCAGATCGATATGAGCTGTGCCCAATGTCATGATGACAACTGGGGCAAGAAACTCGCCGGTAGTCTCATCCCGCAGGCCCAGCCGACCGGATATCCGATCTATCGGTTGGAATGGCAAAAGCCTCGGCTCTTTGCAACGGCGGCTGCGCAACTGCATGACCGGCTTGCGCGCGGAAGCTTACGAGTATGGCGCGCCGGAGAATGTGAACCTGGAGCTGTTTTTGATGTGGCGCGCACGGGGAATGCAGGTCGAGACTCCCGCTGTACGGCCGTAACACTCATCTTGTATTTGTCCTTGACGGTAAATCGTCCGGGAAGGGCGATTGTTCTGACCTGATTTCGGCACTATCATTGGCAGCATTCATATCGGGACACGTGCCCAAACGAGGGTATCGCGCGATCTGTCTCGTTACAGTTCCGTTTCGTGTTCTCAATGCTGGCGCAGAGTGCTTCCGCGCAAGAAACGGCAAAGGGGCTGCTCGCAATTCAGGCTCGCGCACAGGGCTATAAGTGCGACAAGCCGATCAGTGCAAAAACGAGACGCAAAACGATCGCAACCGGACCAAGCGTTTTGGGTTATCCGCTGCGAGCGCAATTCCTACACGATGAGGCTATCGCCGGACATGGCCGCGCGTATTCAGCGCCTGAAGTAGGTCAGTCCTTGACCCGATCGGCGTCGTTGGTGTGCCAATGACTCAATGGCCCTTGTCGGGCGCGTATCCATTTACCAATCGTTAACGATCGCAGACTACGATGAGAGCAAATCAGCTGCCATCGTCAGCGTGTGTGCCATTTCCGCCACGCCAATCTGGAAAAATTCCGATTTTTTGGCTGCTAACAAAATCAAAGAGTGGGACGGTTAAAACGCGAGGGACAAGTCTTCAATCGCCTGCCGGGCGTAGGAATGGAGGGCATTCATGCAAAAACATTTTCGATGCTGCTTGCCGCAGCGACGATCGGTCTGGTTGTGAGCCAGGCATCGGCAGCTGATCTGCCAAGAAAAGCTCCAGCCTATATGCCACCCCAGCACCCGCCTTGACAGGACGGGATGCTATCTCGGCGGCAACATCGGCGGTGCATGGGCGAATGTCGAAGTAAGCGACGTCCCGACGGGCGTAACCGCCTCACGCAGCAACAGCGGATTTGCCGGCGGCGGCCAGATCGGTTGCGACTACCAGATGGGTGCATGGGTCATCGGCATTCGCAACATGTTCGATGGCACGAGTATTCGCGAGACCACACCGTTTTCCGACGGCGTGTTCGCGCGGGAGCTTCGACAGCCATGTGCGCTGGTTCGATACTTTGACCGGTCGCGCCGGCTGGCTCGCGCAACCTAACCTGCTGCTATACGCCCAGGGTGGTGCGGCGTGGAACCAGGCGACTTTCACCTTCAACGACCCGACCGGCTTGAATGTCGGCGAAGTGTCTAGAAACAAGTCCGGTTGGACAGTCGGCGGCGGCGTGGAAAGGATGTTCGTGCCGCATTGGTCAGTGTTCGTCGAGTACAATTTCCTGGGCTTCGGCACGAACAGCTCGTCGGTCATTGCGTGTGGTGGCGCTTGTATTCTCAGCGGCAAAGCCGACCTTCAGAACGTGCTCGTCGGCCTGAACTACAAGTTCTGAGGTAGCGTTGCGGGACCGATTGGTCACCGCTTCGATCAAATCCGCGAAACCCCCGAGCATCAAATGCTCGGGGTTTTTCGTTGCCCGGCGAGACGTTTTTGCAGAAACGAAATTTCCGCCCTTACCAAAGATTAATTCGTCCGAAACGTCGCCGTAATCCCGGTCTCCCCATATCAGCGCCATCACGTTGACCCTGGGTGGGCGACATGCGGTGGACGCTATGTGGCATCCAATATTCACAGCTCCGTTCGATCACGATCTGGAATTGGCGGTGATTGATGCAAACGGTACGCGTTCAATCTGCTGTCCTTGTCGGCGCGTCCTCGGCGGCTGGATCAAATCGGAAACCAAGCGGCCGATCGAGGTCCGCCCGACCCACTGGCGCGACTGGGCGAAAACGTCCTGAGGTCTGCGGCCGGCCTGCTGCGCGCAATCCTGACGCGTTTCGCGTCACGCTATGCTAAGAAACGCAAGCTGAATTGCTGCGTATTTGGGCCATCCGACCGACAAACATGCCTATTTTCGATGAGCCGAAGATCGACTGCCATGTTCATGTGATCGATCCGGCCAATTTTCCCTATCGCGAAGATGTTGCCTACAAGCCGGCCGCACAGGAAATCGGCACGACCGCGCAATTTCGTCACGTCATGGATTGCTACAACGTGAAACATGCGCTGCTGGTGCAGCCGAACTCCGGTTATGGAAGCGACAACTCCTGCATGCTCGACGCGATCAGAGAAAGGCGAGGGACGTTTCAAGGGCATCGCCATCATCGATCTCGATACGGACACTCCGACGCTGAAGAATCTCAAGGCGCGAGGCATCATCGGCGCCGCGATCAATCCGACATTCCACGGCAACGACTACTACAAGCATGCCTCCGGCCTGATGAAGCGGCTTGCGGATCTCGACATGTTTTTCAATCTGCAGGTCGAGAACGATCAATTCCTGATGTACGCGCCGTGGATCGAAACGATTCCGGTGAGGGTGCTGATCGACCATGTCGGCCGCCCGACTCCTCCAGCCGGTCTGAATCAGCCGGCCTTCGCGGCCGTTCTGCGCTTGGCGAAGACCGGGCGCGTCAGCGTCAAGCTGTCCGGCTATCTGAAATTTGCCCAGTCACCTTATCCGTTCGAAGATTGCTGGCCCTATGTTCGTGCGCTGGTCGATGTCTTCACGCTCGATCACTGCATGTGGGCGTCGGATTGGCCTTACCTGCGCGCGCAGGAACGGCAGGATTACGGACCGCTGGTCCAGCTGGCCGGTCGGCTGTTTCCGAATGCCGCTGATCGTCGCAAGCTATTTTGGGAAACGCCAAGTCGCCTGTTTAAGTTTGCCGGATAACTAACGGGAGGGTGGGAATGGAAGGCAAGACGATGGGCACCCAACGACTGGAAGCGTTCACCGATGGCGTGATTGCGATCGTCATAACGATCATGGTTCTGGAAATAAAAGTGCCGCACGGTGCAACCCCGGAAGCGCTGCTCGCCAGTCTGCCGATCCTGCTTACCTATGTTCTGAGCTTCGTGAACGTGGGTCTATTCTGGAACAACCATCACCACATGCTGCACGCCACCTCGCGGGTCGATGGGAAAGTTCTGTGGGCAAACATGTTCCTGCTCTTTTGGATCTCTCTTATGCCCTTCGTCATTCGCTGGATCGATGAGTCCGGATTCCAGGCGATACCGACAGCAGCTTATGGCGTGGTTCTGGCGATGGCGGCGGTCGCTTACCTGTTGTTGGAGCGGGCGCTGATCAAGTGCAATGGACCAAAGTCGACACTGGCGACAGCAGTCGGCAACGATCTCAAGGGAAAGATTTCGTTGGCTATTTACACAAGTGCCATCCTGCTCGCATTTTATCGGCCGTGGATCGCCATCGTTCTGTACGTAGCGAACGCGACTCGCGTGGTTTCTGCCCGATCGGCGCATCGAGATCGCTGAAAAAATCTGATTAGCGCGCATCGTAGCTCGGGGGCGACAGTGAATTTCTTTCAGCTGATGTTCGGAGAGTGGCTTGAACTGCTGTTCGGCTTTCGCGGACGCATCAATCGTGCGAAATACTGGCTTACCTTCCTCATCTATTTCGTCGCGCTCTTCGCTCTCTACATCCTATTTGGTCTGTTTTTTCCTTCCCACAGATCCCGTCGGCATCATTCTGACCTTCGCCATCCCCTTCATCCCTATCGTCATTTCGAGTGTCGCCCTCGCCATCAAGCGCCTGCACGACCGCAACAAGAGCGGTTGGTGGCTGTTGGTGTTCTATCTGCTGCCGGGCGTGATCGACAATATCGGCATGTACACCGCGGTGCAGTTGGTATTTCATCTAGCGAGCCTTGCGCTGTCGATCTGGGCGCTGGTTGAGCTCGGTTTTCTGCGTGGAACGTCCGGATCCAACAAGTATGGCGACGCTTGCGCTGAAGAAGGTTCGCCCTGGCGCCGGGAAAGATCTGGGACATCAGTCAATGTCCGTTCGCAGCTCAAAGTGGAAGTGTCTTGCAGCCACGATCACGGCAGGGGCGGTGCTATTTCCTGCTGTGGTTGTCGGCAGTGTCGCGTGGGCACAGGCCTCCACGAATAGTTCTTCCGAGGTCGCGATAAATCTCGGCGGTCGAGGATGGTCCGCGCCAAACAGCAGCGCCGACGAGAACAAGCGTCCAGCCGATCAATTTGAATTCGACGTGCGTGGCGGGTTTGCCACCGACTACATGTATCGCGGCACGACATTGTCGGATCACAAGCCGGCCGTCGGCGCCGCCTTCGAGGCATCATTCGCCCACTTTTACGCCGGTGTTGCAGTTGCGAGCGTCAAACTGCCGACCCAGCCATCGGCCGAGATCACCATGAGTGCCGGTGTGCGTAAGACAATCGCGGATATCAATTTCGATCTTGGGGCCACTTACTTTCTTTATCCCGGCGAGACATCGGTCGGCGCCGGAGAAGGCATCGATTATTGGGAAGCCGCCATTCGGGCGGAAAAACAAATTGCCCAATTTGTCCGCGTCGTAGGCGGATTTTGCCTTCGCGCCGAACGTCTCCAACACCGGCGCTTGGGGCTCCTATGCCGCAGGTGGCGTGGGAATCGAACGTGCCGAGTCGGTTTCTTCCGCCCGATATTGCGGTGTCGTTCACCGGAGGAGGAGGTTATTCTTGGTTCGGCAATCAGTCGCCGGAATTCGGTGGCTTTCCATTGCCCGCCTATCTCAATTGGCAGTTCGGCGTGACTTTCACGCGCAAGGTTTTCAACCTGGATTTGCGCTACTACGACACCAATCTCTCCGGGAAAACTGTTTTGTTTTGACCGGCGATCCGAATGCGAGGCCGGGTGGCGCCATCAATCCACTCACCAATCCCGAGGGTCTGACTTCAAATTGGTGCAGCGCGACTTTTGTGGCGAAATTCTCGTTCGCTCTGAATTAGCGAGCAAGTTCGCTGAGCGACGCCGTGATTGGTGTATCTCGGCAGCGTATCGCTTGAACTGACCCGCTTTAGCGAATGGCTGTCATGACGATTGCTTGGATACGACCATCTACGGCCGCGCCTCCAAAGCGCTCCGCCAGAGCCTTTTCTGCTTGTTTTGTGGCGTCTTCCAGAGCGGTTGCGTCGCGGGCCTCGATTTCGTTTCTGAGCGGGGTGCCCTGGCAATAGGCAACTGCAACATCGCGCGCCGATGAGGCCTTGCTTCTCGCGTCCACAACATCAATCGAAACGGTGCCAAATCCTGCGCGGCTCATCTCCTCGCGAATGCGGTTCGTGTCGCAGTAACCATGCGGGGTACGAGCGAGGAAACGAGGCGGGTCCTGCGGAAAGAAAGTTGCCAGGGCCTGGGTGACGACATCGGCAAATTCATTTTCTGAAATGCGATCCCAGACGCTGAAGAAGAAACGACCACTCGGCTTCAGTACGCGCCGCGCCTCACGATAGCCTTGCACCTTGTCAGGAAGAAACATCAACCCGAACTGGCAGGCCACCGCATCGAAGGTCTGATCTTTAAACGGCAGTTCCAGAGCATCGGCCTGCCTCCACTCGATCCGCTTGTCTCCGGATTGCCGTGACCTTGCATGGTCGAGCATCGGCTGATTCAAATCGGTAGCAACAATCCGCGCGTCCTTGAGCGAAGAGGCGAGCGCTCTTGTCACCGCACCTGTTCCTGCCGCGGTTTCCAGCACAAGCTGTGGTTTCGCCTCGGCCACCCGCTTTGCAAGGTCGCTCGCGTAGGGTTCGAAAATGAGCGGGACGAGTAATCGGTCATAGATGTCTGGGATCGACCCCGCGAACAATGCATCGCTTGCAGCCATGGTGCTGGTCCGGATAGTTGGAAGTTATTGTCTTGACTATGACTCCTATAGTGACAGTGCACCGTCAAACAAGTCTGTTTTTTGAACCGGTGTCGGCCTGGAGTTGCGGTTCGCGCATGATTTCATCACCTGCCGTAGCCTATTGCGATGTTGCGCCCGGCTGCGGTCGCGCCCGCTGTGGTCGCGCGCCTTGCTTCGATCGTCCGCCACCCTGCTGCGGACGCGCATGCTATTGACGCGGCCTTGCGTGCTGTTGCGGTCGGGCTCGTCGTTGAGGCCGTGAACCAAGCGGGCAACCAGCAGCGGTCACGCCAACACCAGACGACAAATCGACCTCCCGGTCTGCTCAGGGCGCGATCATTATTTCGTTCAGGTCGAAGGGGTGTATTGGACCTAAGGGCTAGTTCCGCCCTCTTCTGCTGAAGGGCCTGTATGTCCCTGAGCGATTTGCTGTCCGAATTAATGCAGAGGACCGAGATACCGGCAGAGCGGGACATGCTTTGGCTTGATCCCTGCCCCGCTGCTGAAGTTTCAGGCTGCGTGTTTTTCGCTCTTCGCATGCTTGGGTTCAGTCAGACGAACCGCAAGAATCCAGGCAAACCAAAGGATGGAAAAGAACAGCGTCAGCGAAAACCGTAAGGCTGATGGCCGGATAAATCCGGTCCAAGACGAGACCAATGCCAACTGTGACGGTCTCTCCGACCAAGACAATTAAAGTATAGACCACCATGATCCACATTGGTTTGGCTCTACGGCTTGGTGGCCGCCCCTGCAAACCTTGTACGACCACGAGCTGCGAGCCTGAACGTAAATTGAGCGGTTAAATCTGCGGAAGGCGTCGGTGCCAAAGATGGCCCATGCCATGATTGCCCGCTGCCAACAGATTGCCAAACGACGCATGGAGTCCGCTATGCCCTCGATCGACCACGTCATTGTCTGGATCGTTGTCGGATTGCTCGGCGGCGGTCTCGCCGGAGCACTCAATGACCTGGGAACGTGGGGGCTTCGGTCTGTGGCGCAACCTCGCACTCGGCCTCGCTGGCGCTTTCATCGGCGGACTTTTGTTTCGCATATTCGGAATCTGGCCAGGCCTGGACAAGATCGCCATCTCGCTGCGCGACGTTGTTGCCGCTGTAATCGGTTCACTTCTCGTGCTCGCGGTGCTCTGGCTTTGGCAGAAATTCAGGACATCAAGCGAAAAGCCGTGATTTGACTGCCGCGTTGCCGGATACGGTCATCCCTTAACGCGCCTTGTCTGACCCGCTACGATGCCTGTATCGGGGGCGGCAATGAAACGAGGCAAATCAGGCGGCAAATCAGCCGGTCGCGAGGCCGGAAGGTCGCGAGACGGCGCAGTACGCCGGCGATCAGGCGACCTCGCGGTTCGCCCAAAACCAAGGTAACGAGCAGCGTGCGGCTTCGCCGCGAACGTGACGAGGCGCTGGAGCAGCAAGCGGCCACCGCGGAGGTGTTGCGCGTCATCAGCTCATCGCCCGGAGAGCTGGAGCCGGTATTCGAAGCAATATTGGAAAACGCCACGCGACTTTGCCACGCCCGGTTCGGTACGCTGAATCTCTATGACGGCAGAAGTCTATCGCAGTGTCGCGCTGCACAATCCGCCACCTCAATTTGTTGCACGAAAAGGAGAAGTGATCTGTCCGCACCCGGAAAGCGGTCTGGCCTATGTGGCCCGAACCAAAGAGGTCGCACATATTGACGATATTCGAACTCGCCAACCTTATCTTGAAAGGACAAGGCTGTCGTCGGTCTTGCAGATCCTGCGGAGCCCGCACGCTACTCATTGTCCCGATGCTGGAGCAGAGCAAGCTGGTCGGTACGATTTCCATTTACCGCCGGGAAGTGGCGGCCGTTCACTGACAGACAGATTGAGCTGGTCAAAATTTCGCCGCGCAGGCCGTCATCGCCATCGAAAACAGCGCGTCTCCTCGGCGAGTTACGCTGTAATCTCTGCAGCAACAAACGGCGACCGCCGACGTGCTCAAGGTCATCAGCAGTTCGCCTGGCGAGCTTGAACCGGTATTCCAGGCAATGCTGTGGAATGCGGTGCACATTTGCGGCGCTACTTTTGGAATATTGCTTCGATTCGACGATGCTGTACTGGCATGCCGCCGCGATGTTCGGGGTGCCTCCGGCGTTTGCCGATTTCTGGCTCCGCGGACCTCAGCGCCCGAGCGTACGAACGGCCCTGGGGCGCATTGCTCAGACCAGACAAACGGTTCACATCGCCGACGTTACCAAGGAGCCGGCTTACATTGAGGGCGAACCCATATTCGTGGCTGCGGTCAATCTTGGACAATTCCGAACAATCCTCAATGTGCCAATGCTCAAGGACAATGAGCTCGTGGGTGCGTTTGCGATTTACCGCAGGGAGGCGGCACCATTTAGCGAGAAACAAATTGATCTGTTGACGAATTTCGCGTCCCAGGCCGTGATCGCGACCGAAAACGCGCGTCTCCTCAGCGAGCTTCGCGAGTCTCTGCAGCAACAGACGGCAACCGCCGACGTGCTCAAGGTCATCAGCCGCTCGACCTTCGAACTGGAGACCGTGCTGCGCACGCTCACCGCATCCGCCGCCCAGCTTTGTCAGGCCGAAAAGGGCGCCATTTTTGAAAAGGATGGAGATGTCTACCGGTTGGCTGCGCACCACGGATGTCGCACGAAGAGGAGCAGCAGGCCAAGCAATATGCCCATGATCACCCCTTGGGGCAGGGCCGCGGCAGCGTGGTTGGACGCGTCGCCATGGATGGGCGCGCGGTCAACATCGAAGATGTCCTTGCCGACCCCGAATATAAAGCGAGCGTCTACCAAAAAGCGTTCGGCTTTCGGTCAAACCTCGGCGTGCCTTTGTTGCGTGAAGGTGTGGTGATCGGTGTTTTCGCATTGATGCGAACCGAAGTGAATTCGTTCACCGACAAAGAGATCGAACTCGTCACGACATTTGCCAACCAGGCCGTCATCGCTATCGAGAATACTCGCCTGCTCAACGAGGTGCGTGAGTCCCTTCAGCAGCAGACCGCCACCGCCGATGTGCTCAAGGTCATCAGTCGTTCGACCTTTGACTTGCAGGCCGTGCTGGACACCTTGACAGAATCTGCAGCGCGGCTTTGCGAAGCCGACATGGCAGCCATCGCTCGCGAAAGGGATTCAGCGTTCCACCATGCCACGAGTTGGGGGTTCCCGATGGACTACCTTCAGTTCATCGAGAGCATTCCCCACCCGGTGAATCGGAAGAGTGTGATCGGGCGTACCATGCTAGAAGGGCAGGCCGTACAAATTTCGGATGTCCTTTCAGATCCTGATTACGGCTATCTTGAATCGCAGAAAAAGGGCGGCTTCAGGACCCTGCTTGGGGTGCCGCTCGTCCGCGAAGGAACGCCGATTGGTGTGCTGTTGCTCGGCAGGTCAATTGTGCGTCCTTTCACCGATAAACAGATCGAGCTGGTGACGACCTTCGCAGATCAGGCCGTAATCGCCATTGAGAACGTGCGCCTGTTTGATGAAGTACAGGCCCGCACCCGCGAGTTGGCTGAATCTCTCGAGGACTTGCGGACGACGCAGGATCGTCTGGTGCAGACCCAGAAGCTCGCATCGCTCGGTCAGCTGACCGCCGGCATCGCGCACGAAATGAAGAATCCGCTCAATTTCGTCAACAATTTCTCGACGCTTTCCGCCGAACTCATCGATGAGTTGAATGACACCCTGAAAGATTTGCCGGTAGCCGATGACGCGCGCGCCCAGCTCGATGAGTTGACCGGCACACTGAAGGATAACCTCGATAAAGTCGTGCATCACGGTCGTCGCGCGGACACGATCGTCAAAAACATGCTGCAACATTCGCGGGAAGCGTCCGCGGAACACCGGCGCGTCGACATCAACGCTATCGTCGAAGAAAGTCTGAACCTCGCGTGGCACGGGGCGCGGGCGGAGAGCCAGGGCTTCGACATCACTATCCAAAAGCTGTTTGACCCGGCTGCGGGCGAAGCCGACGTCTTTCCCCAAGACGTTACCCGCGCTCTCCTCAACGTGATATCGAACGGTTTCTATGCGGCGACGACGCGCAAGGCGCAAGCCGGCAGCGACGGCTATGACGCCCCTCCTTGCGGCCTCGACAAAGAGCCTGGGCGAGCGTGTTGAAATCAAAATCCATGACAACGGCACCGGTATGCCCCTGATGTGAAAGAGAAGATGTTTGATCCGTTCTTCACAACGAAGCCGGCGGGAGAGGGACCGGGCTCGGTCTTTCCATCAGTCACGACATAATCGTCAAACAGCACGGCGGTTCGATCGAAGTCGTGACACGGCCCGGCGAGTTTACGGAAATCAGCATCACGCTGCCGCGCACGGTTATCATCGCTGGTGAGGCCGGCAAGCGGATGTGATGCTGACATCAATTGCGGTCAGGAAACGGCTGGCCAATGTTCCAATGGCCGTAATATTTACGCAGGATTTATTGGCCTTCGGTCCAATCGCGCAATAGTTGGCCCCTTCATAGCCTCGCAGCGACACGACAAATACGCCAAATTTTTCTCGTGGGGACTGTACGGAAAGGACAACAAAGATGCCATTGTCCATCGAACTACGTGCTGTGAACTTAGCGACGCGTGCCGAGAGGTTCAGCTATGGCAAGAAACTTCGGCAACATGTTCCGCGAGAAAGGCATGCCGATTTGAAAGGCGTGGGTTCAAGGAGCGCGGTCGCGATCCTCGCCGAAGTGACCCGGAGCGCGTTCCTGAACTCGTCGCAGAACGCTACCAGCGTATGATGGTGAATCCCTTCGCCTTTCTTCGTGGCGCCGCCGCGGTTATGGCGTCAGATCTCGCGCATCAGCCGGCGGCTGGTGTCAAGGTTCAGGCCTGTGGTGACAGTCATCTGATGAACTTCGGCGCATTTTCCACGCCGGAAGACAACATTCTGTTTGACGTCAACGATTTTGACGAGACGATCCCAAACGTGGATTTCACCGTCGACCTGAAGCGCCTCGCAGCGAGTGTCGCTGTTGCTGCCACGGCCAATGGCGAAACCAAAAAGCCGCGCTCGTGCTTTGGCGGCGGCGACCGTAGCGGCGTATCGAAAGCATGTGTTCGCTCTACTCGATCTGTCGCCGTTGGAAATCTGGCACAGTCAGATCGATCTCGAACAGCAACTGAAATCGATCGGCAACAAGACTTTACGACGTAAACTGGCGATGATTATCGGGAAGGCTCGCGGCGAAGGGCTAGAAAAAGACGACAACTTTCCGCGCCTGATCAGGGGGAGAGTGAGCTTGCGAATTGCCGACAAGCCACCGACGATCTTCCATCTCGACGCGAATGCCAACGCGGCGCACAAGTTCGATGCCGATCGCGCCTTTACGATGTACCGGGATTGTCTTGGGCCTGATCGGCGTCACATTCTCGACCGCCATAAGATAGTGGATCTTGTGTTCAAGGCCGTCGGCGTGGGCTCTGTTGGGACGTTTTGCTGTATCGCGTTGCTGATGACGGGTGACAGCGAGATCTCTCTTTCTTCAAATCAAGCAGGCGCAACGTTCCGTATTGGAGCGGCTCGGCGGCGGCATAGCTTACGTCGGGCATCAGGGCCGGCGTGTGGTGGGAAGGTCAGCAAATGATGCAGGCCGCCAGTGATATTTTCCTTGGCTACACGCAAGACGACGAATCCGGCCGGCAATTCTATGTTCGCACCTTGAAGAACCACAGGCTCGGCGGGATCAGCGAGATCAGTGAAGCGCAGGCACTCGTGGATTACGCGCGGCTGTGCGGGCGGACTCTTGCGCGCGCGCATGCCCGATCGGGCGATCCGGCCCTTATCGCCGGCTATATGGGCAAGAGCGAAGCGATGGATGACGCGCTCGCGTCGTTTGCCATCGCCTATGCGGCACAGACGGCCGTCGACCACGCTGCACTGGTCAAGGCGAGGTCGAGTGGGGACAAGAAGAAAATAAAACTCGTTGCTGCGTGATTGCCTGCGGATCAAAAAAGCGTCATGCGCTCCGGTCCCCGGCCTTTCACCGGGTCTTAACGGCTCTGACTTGAACCGCTACGATGCCTTCGGATCCGGGGGCAAGGGCGCATGAGGCGGCGCGAGTTCATCACACTTCTCGGCGGCGCGGCGGCGACCGCCACTGGGCGTGCAGGCGCAGCAAGGTGCGGGGCTTTCTCAGGCCGCGAATAGGCCTCTTGTCGGATTCCTGAACAGCGCGTCCCCCGATACATACCGTTTCAACGCGGATTCCTTCCGGGAGGGGTTGGCGCAGGCCGGCTTTGTCGAAGGCCGCAATGTGCGTATCGAAGAACGCTGGGCGAAAGGCGATTATCAGGCTTTGCCGGGGCTTGCGGCCGAACTCGTCGCCAAGGGCGTCGCTGCAATCGCGGCAACCGGCGATGTCGCCTCGGCACGGGCCGCACAACAGGCAGGCAAGATCCCCGTATAAGTGAATTCGCGAGCAGTTCGAACGGTGGTCTGATCGTGACGCCGAGTGCGTATTCGGCGATCTTTCGGGAGCGGATCATCGCGCTAGCAGCTCGGTTGAAGCTGCCAGCGATTTACTACAGCCCGTTCTCCGCCACGGACGGGGGTTTGTGCTCCTATAGCCCCGATATGATCGACCAGTATCGTCGGGCGGCGGGCTACATTGATCGCATCCTGAAGGGCGAAAAGCTCTGCTGACATGCCGGTTCAGGCGCCGGCTAAATTCGAATTCGTCATCAACCTCAGGACCGCGCGGCTGATCGACCTCAATGTTCCCGCTGGCGTGGTTTCGATGGCCGACCACGTCATCAAGTAAGGGTGTCCGCGGCGCAGTCGCCGTGGACAGCATCTCTCCGCTGCTAAGGCCTAGCGGGCGTCAAGGACGGCAATTGAACGCGCACGGACTTTGCGCGTCGGCGAAAGACTCCACCAACTTTGATCTTGTCGACGATAGCGACAAGACGACGGCCGTCGTCTAAGGCTGGCGCGACCCAATGGTGTCGCTTCGGCACGTAACCGAGGTGAACGCCTCGGTGTCGAAATGCCACCACGTTGCTTTGATTGACAAGTTCGCGAATGAGCTCGATCGACTCGCCAGGCTTGATCTCCTTGTAGATATAGCGGCGACGATCGACCCCCGCGGGCGATCTGTGTCTGAGGTCCGCTATCCAGGTTGGATACGATCGAACGCTGCTTTCCGCGAGCAGAGCGAGCGCATCGGCTCGACGTTGCCTTTGCCGGGCCTCCGGCGACGCGGTTCGCGGCCGTAAAATTAGCGCGTGGACCGTCGGCAGGGCGATCAGGGGCCAAGCCACCAGTGTGCAAGCGACGCCGTAACAGTACCAACGCAGCATTGGACGCTGCTTGAGGTTGGCGATCAGGGCGGGGATCAGCCCGGCCAATACCGCCGTCCCTATTGTCGCTCGCTGGAGCACCCAAGGGATAAAGAGGTCTTCGCTCATGGGACGATCCGCCGTCGACGAAGCGCGATCATCAACAGCTTCGGTAGCGCGATGGTTCCGCGACGTTAGCGGCGCGCGGTATCGGGCTAAACGAGAGAAAAACGGCATCCCTTCCAGGACCAATTGTGCGCTAATGACCACTTTGGGCTAGCCGAAGCGGCGGCATGGGTTTTGTCAGGAGCACCGGGCTTAATCTATATTCATTCGCGCGGCTGAATTGGGGGCTTGCATGAATTATCAGGACACAAGGGATAGCGAGCAATCTTCGTATTCTCGACAAGTCGATTGATACTTTTATCAGCGGTTTTCACCCGACTGCGCAGACCATCATTTTTTTCCCCGGTGGTTTGGCATCCAGGCTGTTGCGGGCGAAAGCCCCCTACAAAACCGAACATCTCGGCACCGCAACGTTTTGACTTCGACGGTCAGGAAGTCTGGCTCAGCGCGTGACTTTCGGTCACCCTGAGCTCAACGCTCTCAAGCTGAGAATGCACAAGGAAGCGGACGCAGTTTTACCACGATGAAGATGATCGAATAATCATTGCCGACGGTTGCATCGAATTGGCGGGATTACGCCGTACGATGACTTCTCCGACTGGTGCAAAGACAACAACATCAATCTGTTTATTTTTGGCTGGGATTGGCGACGGCCTCTGGCGACATTGTCACGTTTTTCCTGGATAAATTTTTGCCTCGCTTAAACGCCCGACTCGGCAGTGCCGGCCCGCTGAAGAACTTCACGCTCGTGGGCCACAGTTTTGGGGGAATGATTGTCAATCTGATCTAAAGAGCGGGAAGCCGTTGGAGGGGATGACCAGAGCGATCACGGTCGCGACGCCTTTCTATGGTTACGGCGGACAAATTCATCGATGGTTCGAGGGGAGGCGTTACCTCAACCATCTGGGAGAAAATAAAATTGACATCATTAAAACGCTCGGCTCGCTGCCCTCCAGTTACACGCTGAATTGGCTTGAGGAAAACACGTTCAATTCGATCTGAGAGCATCTCGGAAGCGGTCCTTTAAGGTTGAGGATCATCCAAGCAGGGACCGCGCCGATCCCCTTCAATCCGCCCGATCCGGATCGGGATGGCGGGTTCGTTAGCGACAGGTCTTGGCTTTAGTGTCGAGGAACTCAAGTCCGCGCGCAAAGTTTCAGAGCAACTCGCCAAGGATTTGCCGGAACAATTGGCGAAAAGTTCTCAATATTCGAGGCGTTCAAACCCGGCTTCGACGGATCACCGTTAGCCAGACAATTTGCGGCACAACGGCAGCCTCATAGATCCCGATTTCGACCCCAGAAACCAGCCATCGCCGATCAAACGCCAATCCCGTTTCCTCGGCGATCGGAATGAAAATCGCCGGGTCGACGCGAGCCCGCGCATCGGATGATCCCACCCGCAGCAGCGCTGAATCCGTTGACCGCGTTCGCTTCCAACACGACGAGGGGCTGGGTCAGGCTCGAACTGCTCGCGCTCTATCCGTCGGGATCGCCGGGAGAAGCTGCCGCGCTCAATTCTGTGCCGAAGAAGATCGCGAAGCGAGCAGCTCAGGCCCAACGATTTCGGGGAAGGTGCATACAACTCTATGTAACGTTGATTGCAGAAAATTAGGCGCGTTTCCGAATCAAACATCAGCACGCCCTGCGACATATTGTTGAGAACGGTCTGCAGCAGTTGTTCCTCTTTCCGCGACATGTGCGGAAAATTCAAAACATCCGCGCGGCGTGCGTGCTGCTTCGGCTTATCCATGCGAGGCCCCCGGGCGAAAGAGGTATCCTGGTCGGATGCCATCCTTACGCATGGTCCGTGTGGAACCCCTTAGAGAATTGGCGTTGGTTTTAATTAACAGAGGAGGAGTTAACCGAGGCGGCTGATGGCATCGGAATACCAAAACACTGGAGCGCGATCAGCAAATCCGCTTTTTTGTGATGGCGAGCACAGCGCGGATTGACAGCGCGCTTAGCGTCTCAATCAGAAAACGCGAAGGCCTCCGAGCTGCGGTTCCGCCTTTGCAGCAGAAAAGGGAGACGTCAAATGCGCATCCTCCTTGTGACTGCTTGCCTGATTGCGCTGGTCATCTCGGCCTGGTCGAACTATTCGAGCGTTGCCGATGCCAAATTGCGCGGCGATTTCACGGTCAAGCCAACGAGCTTGACCTCCACGGGTCACCAGCTTCCGCGCAACACGACGCGTTCTGGATCGCGTCTGCGAGACGGACAAACGGCCGGGTATTGCCCGGCCGTCCGCTTTTCACGGCTTTAATCGGTCGAGATGTTCAGTAACAGACGCGCACCCATCTCCATACGCGATGACCCCAACGGTTGATCACGACCCGCCGGCGCATCACGCAATCGCCATAGGCATAGGCTCCATAATACGGGCCACCGTATGCGTAGTAGGGAGCAGCGCCAAGGCCGAGGCCAAGCGCAAATCCAGGCGCAAAGCCCCAGCCCCAACCGCCGCTCCGCCATCCGCCGCCATCCGCCGCCAGGCCACCACCGCCGTGCCGACCGCCCCATCTTGCGTCACGTCGGAAGCGCCGCCGTGCGGACTCCGATGATTGTGTCGGCGGCTGGCATTGGCACCTGGCGGCCTTCGCAGCTGCCGTGCGCATTCCTCCGATTGTGCCGATGACAATCATCGCCTCTGCCAGAACCACGACGGTTGCCCGCCGTCGAACTCACTTTCCTGAAAACCTCTTGCGCGCACTGGTTCCGCGCGAGGTCTTGTGGCGAGCGGAGTGGGGCTTGCCGCGCCTTCGGCCTGTCGATCGATTTGTGAACGCGGAGTATCGCCGCCCGAACTGGTTTTGCCGGGAATTTGAGACCCGACCGTTGATCCGCGATCGGGAGATTTCGATGCCGAAGAACATTGTGCTCTGTTGCGACGGAACTGCTGAACGAGTTCGCGCAGGACCGCACGAATGTCGTCAAACTGTACTTTTACGCTTGATCCAGATCCGGCGCGTCAAGTGACTTACTACCATCCCGGGCTCGGGACGATGGAGCCGCCCGGCGCCCTGTCAGGGGCAACACGCCTTTTCACGCGACTTGCGGGCAGAGCCTTCGGCTATGGGCTCGAGGGCGACATTCGCGATGCCTACGTTTTTTGATGAGCAACTTCAGCGAAGGCGATCGCGTCTTCCTGTTCGGGTTCAGCCGCGGCGCGTATACGGCGCGCGCGGTGGCATCGCTCCTGCGTATGTACGGACCTCATTCCGCGCGGTAATGATGCGCTCGTACCCTATGCCGTCCGCCTGCTGATGGGGATACACGCAATCGACAGCAGGGGTCGGAATCGATGCGCCGAGGAGAAGCGCTACTTTCAATCTTGCCGCCGACTTCAAGAGCACGTTTGCGACACGGGTTTGCAAGCCTTGGTTTGTCGGCGTCTGGGACACGATAAGTTCGATCGGCTGGTACGAAAACCCGCTGCAACTGCCCTTTACTGGCGACAATCCCGACATCGAGATCGGCCGGCACGCGATCGCAATTGACGAGCGCCGCGCTTTCTTCCGGACGAACCTCTGGATCCCGAAAGGCCCGCTACCGTACAGCGGCCCGCGCGACCTCAAGCAAGTCTGGTTTCCGGGCGTTCACTGCGATGTCGGCGGTGGCTACCCGGAGCCCGAGAGCGGCCTCTCCAAGATCGCACTGCGCTGGATGCTCAAGGAGGCCATCACCGCTGGTCTTCTCGTTATCCCAGGGCGCATGGATCTCGTGCTCGGCAGGAGCGGGGCCTACGCCGTCCCCGACGCGCATGCCGAGATGCACGATTCTTCTGACCGGGCTTTGGTGGTTGGCCGAAGTTCTTCTTGAAGCGGCATTACAACCGGGCCAGGCAAAAGTGGGAGCGCTGGCCCAACCTGGGCCGGCGGCGCACCATCCCGCCAAGCTCGCTCATCCACGAATCGGCCTATCGACGCGGTGGCGATTATGCGAGGCGTCTGCCCCCGATGCGATCCCGACAAGCTGATCGTAGTTTTCGGCGCTTCCTCGCGTTCGCGGCAAGCGTCATGTTATGTGAGCGCTGTCACTCGATTACCGCGGGCTCGCGCGGTATTATCCGTCCGAAAATTGGCAGCTTTGGCCATTGGCAGCTTTCCGCGGGGAAACATGCTCGCCGTAGACCCTGATCTGACGTTGGGCCGCATCCTCAATTTCATCGGGCAAAACCTGAAGGTCGACAAGCTTTTCATCGACATGGGTTTTGATCCCAATCATTTCACTTGGGACGCGGTATTTCATCGCGTAGTGGAAATTGCCTGGGCGAATGTCAATCTCGCGAACATGCTGGCGCTGGTCGGCGCGATATTCTACGTGGCGACGCTCATGATGCGCACGATCGTCCCCCTTCGTGTGATCGGTATCATCAGCATCGCGTTTTTCATCGCGTATGGCGTCGTTGCCGGGGCGGTATCGACTTTTCTGCTTTATCGTTCTTTCGCTGCCGATCAACGTCATTCGGCTCCGCCAGATGTTGTCCCTGGTCAAGAAGGCGCGCATGTCGGCGCAAGGCGATCTCTCATGGATTGGCTGAGGCCGTACATGACGCCGCGACGGTACAAGAAAGACGACGTCCTATTCCGCAAAGGCGATGTAGCTAACGAGATGTTCCTGACCGTCACGGGCAAATTCCTCGTGAGCGAAATCGGCATCGAGGTTCCGCCCGGACGCATCATGGGCGAGCTCGGCTTTGTCGCGCCAAAGAACAAACGCACCCAGACGGTGAAATGCGTCGAGAGCGGAGACGTCCTGACAATCACGTATGAGACGTTGCTCGAGCTTTACTTTCAGAATCCCGAATTTGGCTATTATCTGTTGAGCCTGACCAGCGAGCGGCTTCTGCAAAAATGTTTCGCGCCTCGAAGGTCTTGTCGAGGAGTACAAGACCAAACTGGACCAGCAGCAAATCGCGCAGCCCGGTGCCCCGATCTCGGTCCCGCGCTAGCGCTTCGTTGGACTGTTTCTGATCGTCTCGGTGACGCAATCTCTGAGGAATGCGCGGCTCGCAGGAAACCGGATTTTCTTGGCCTTTGCCTCGGCCTTGCACGAGGCGATCGCATTTTGATGGCCACGTCGTCGGCGTCGGACAGTTTCGGTGCTGCAGTTGCGGTCGACGTGAATCCCAGTCCGGCGGCCATCAAGAGACCGAATGCAACGGCGAATAGAACTCTGGTTAGTCGCAGCATGATGGGTTCACCTGGTTACTTCGCGGCCGGGGGCCAATGTGCAGCATCGCCGCATAGCGTTGCAAGCACAGCCTACGATGAGTCATCTACTATTCAACAACGGCAGATCGCGGAAGAGTGGGGGCGATATGCGGACAGGATGTATTGGCTTGATTGCTGCGGCCATTGCGGGCGCCGCTGCGCCAGCGTGCCCGCAGGTCCGCGATGCGCTCTACCGTGGGACGATGGTCTGCGACAAATTGCCATTCACGGCCGGCAAAAGCCGCGAGGCCATCGAGGTGACAATTGCAGGAGGCTCGGTACGTTACAGTCGCGTCGTGCGACTTCGCGGCATTGCATCATCGCCGCGTGAAGAGGGCAGTGGGAGCCTCAGTGGCCAGAACATCAGCCTGCTGGGATCCTGGAAGAGTGGCAATCGTCAGTATGAAGCCAAATATGCCGGCACCTTCGTGCGACGCCACGCGGATCTCAAAGGGACCCAAACCTGGAATGACGGCGGCAAGACCATAAACAGGGATTGTTCCGGCACCATCAAACGGCCGCTTCGTATCTTTCTGCCCCGCGAGAAAAGCAGCCGTAAAACTGTGACGAAATCGCAGTAGACGGACGCCACGGCAAACGCGCATTCTAGGCGGGAACCAGAACCTCTCCATTTGCCTTTAAGGCGGGGGTTCTTCATCCTCAACGCGAACTTGAAGGGGAATAAGCTCTTGCGACGCACAGTTGGCCATCCATTTCCGCTTTTCCCTGCCGTTTTTCTAGGCTGTTCGATTATAGCTCTGGTTTCGGCGTTCCCTATCGGCGCACCGCCAGCCCGCGCGCAGGCAGGCGGCCCGTTCGCCGAATTCACCGGCAGTTGGTCCGGCAGCGGGCAATTGCGTCCCGAGAAGGGGACCGCCGAGCGGATCTGCGCTGCAACGCGACCTACCGTCCGGGCAGCAGCAAGCGCGACATTGAGTTGCAATTACGGTGCGCCAGCGACAGCTACAATTTCGATCTTGTCGGTCAATTTACAGCCGACGACCAGAACCAGGTCAGCGGCCGCTGGACCGAACGCAGCCGCAGCACCGGTGGCACCGCAATCGGTAACGCGCAAGGCGACCGGCTTCAGCTCCATATCGAAAGCGCCGGCTTCGCGGCCGAAGTCGTCATGGTGACCCGCAACCGCAAGCAAAGCGTTGATATCGACTCCCACGGCGCCGGTCAGGTGGTCAGAGCTTCGATCACCTTGAACCGGAGTTGAGCGGAGCGGTCAGCCGTCTAGTGCCAGCGGAGCTTGAGTGACGATACGCCGGCGATCACGTTGATCGCCGTGGATCCCTGAAGCGATAACGGCTGCAGCGCAATCGTTCGGTTCGAGCCGCCAAGAGCACGTTCGCTCCAGCGCCCAGGCCGAGACCGACATCGGCCGAAACGCCGACATATTCGCCGGCAGTGCTCCGGCCGGCACGCCGGTTGTCGGCGCGAAGACCGCCCAGCCCAGCACGCTTCCGGTGCTTACACCGAGAGCAACACCGATGGTGCTGAGCGCGCCATCATAGGATTGGGGCGGCACCTGCGGAGCGGCACCCGGCGCTTGCGAGTAGACACATTGCATCGCCTGATGGCCGATGATGATGAATCCGATGTTTGGATCGACCCTGCAGGACAGGGTGCCCACTTGCGTCCAGTTCTGCGCTGCGGCGTGTTCGGAAAACATCGCGCCCAAGACGAGGGTCGCAAGCAATAAGCAATTGCGAAGCATATTTATCATCCTTTCTCCGGTAAATTTCAGTTCTTCCGAATATTCTGGCGTGGTTCAGTCAATGACCTTCGACATTGCGTCCATGGCTTTTTCACCCGGGTTCGTCAGGCAGCGTTCGATGAATTCATCGCTTTGTTTGTGTAGAACATCGAGGTTGAATTTCGTGGTACCTGACTTGCCAAGGAGAAATCCACGGAGGAATGCAATTGCGACGTCGCGGCTGGCACCACTCTCCCGCATGATGTCCTTGCATGTATATTGTTCGATCGCGCGATCCTTGCTGTCCTGCGCTGAAGCTGGACTGAAGGCCATGCGTAAATTGCCGTTACGAGACCCGTGGCTTTCCGGCGCGACGTTCATATCGATCACCATTCAATTGCAGCTGCTCCGGCGCAAAAGTCCGACGCATCGCGTGCCGCCACTCTGAAAGGTGATGGCCCCCAGCGTTGCAGGGTCATTATCCTGTACGGTCGAGAAGAAATCGCCGCCAAAGCTCGGGTTCGCGCGCGAAGTGTCTTTATTCAATCGGGGGTTGGGCTGCGAGGCGCAGTAGGTGCCGTGAATTGGCGGATTGCCCGGTTGCGCGATTACCGAGATCACGCGAAAGATCAGAGTTCGCGACACACTTGCCCCCACTGCGAATGATCCGCGTGCGGCGGAGGCGCATTCCCAGTCAAATCAGCTTTGTAGAAAGCTACCGACGGCGGAAGGCCGTGCCTTGCCGAGACAAATCAACAAGCCGCTTGCTGTCAGATTGCTGGCGCCTACATCGGTACCGTTCCACTGCTTTGGCGGCGGTGTCATTGCAGCCCCTCCTTCCGGGTCCGGTTTTTGTCGTGTCAGCTGAAGCCGCTTATGATAGTGACTGCGCAGTTTTGGGGATTTGGCGTAGATGTTCCGAAAGATGTGTGACCGCTGGCTGCTGCCTGCGCAGCCTGCAGGCCGGTGTCTTGCTTGAGTGGCCGTCATCCTGTTCGCTGCTCTGGGCGGGTGCGCAACGCTCGAGCGCCTTCCTGCGGTAACCTACGCGCAGGCGAAACAGACCGAAATTCTGGATATTCCGGATGCCCGCTTTTACGTCAGTGAATCCGAAACAGATTCTCGACGTCGCGGTAAAGGCGGCCCAACGCCGCAACATGACGCGCGCGCGTGAACACGACAAGAACCTTTCTCGCAATTTCCGGCGGCGGGGACGACGGCGCGTTCGGTGCCGGATTGCTGGTCGGATGGAGTGACCGTGGCGACCGCCCCGAATTCGATGTTGTGACGGGTGTCAGCACAGGATCCCTCTCAGCTCCGTTCGCTTTTCTCGGCCGCGCCCATGATCCTCAGTTGAGATCCGTTTACACCGAGACGAGTGCGAGTGACGTCTTCGAAAGGAACGCGTTGCTTGGGGCTCTGCCGGCGATGCGCTCACCAACAATGCGCCCCTGCGGGTCGATGATTGCCAACTATTTCGATGACCAAATGGTTCGCGGGATTGCCGGAAGAATACGCCAAAGGACGACTTCTGTTCATCCTGACGACCAATCTCGACCAGGCTCGTCCTGTCATCTGGAATATCGGCGCGATTGCATCGAGCAACAATCCGAAAGCTCGCGATCTCATCATTGACGTTCTGCTTGCGTCGACGTCGATCCCCGTTGTTTTCCCCCGGTCATGTTGGATGTCACGGTTGATGGTCAGAAACGTCAGGAGATGCATGTTGATGGCGGCACCATCGCGCAGGCGTTCCTCTATCCGCCCTCGATATCGCTCAAAACCGGGGCAGCGCGCGCCGGGATCAACGAGAAAATATTGCGGGCAGAGAGAAAGCGCGTTGCCTATGTGATCCGCAATGGCCGGTTTGTCCGTCCGGAGGAAAGCGTGCAGCTGCGCACGATTGCGATCGCGAAAGAAGCGCTGTCCACAATGATCGCATCGAGCGGCGTCAACGATACATATCGCATGTTTCTTCTCGCCCGACGGGACGGTGTCGGCTTCAATCTTGCGTCGATCGGTGATGATTTCGACGTGCCGTACAAGGGCCCGTTCAACAAGGAAGTACATGCAGACTTTATATGACTACGGCTATCAAAAAGGGCGCGCGGGGTATCCTTGGCAAAAAGCGCCGCCCGGTTATGTCAACTAGACGGATCCGGCCGAAGTACCTTGGAGAGCCGTGGCGGCCGGTGTTACGCTTGTTCGTTCGCAATGAAAGGTAAAGGGAGACGATTATGTTTGGTATTTCTCGCGCGATGAAGTTCGCTGCCGTTATTCTGGCGGCGGCGGTCATGCTGATTAGTTTGGCTCCGCCCTCTTATGCGGAATCGGGGACGGTCCGCCTTCGCATAACCAGGGCCGGGTTCATCGTCGGCGCCGGCAGGCGGTATGCAGGCACCTTGGTTTTCCATGGCAGGACCTATCCGTTAAGCGTCGGCGGGTTGAGCGTCGGGACGTTCGGCGCGGCCACCGCCGATGTCGTCGGGCGTGCGTTCAACCTGCGCCGCGCGCGGGATATCGTCGGTACATACACTGCAGTCGGCGCCGGTGTTGCGATTGCCGGTGGCGCAACGGCGGCGCGCCTCCGGAACCAGAATGGCGTTGTCATTGAAGTGCGTGGACGGCAGATTGGCCTCGAGGCCTCTCTCAATCTCAGCGGCATGAGCGTCGCTATGCGCTAGCGCGTTTGATCGATAGCAATGGTAAATTGAAACCCCGGGCCCTACGCCCGGGGTTTGAGTTTTCGGAAAAAGAGGCCGCGCGTTCCTTGGGGGAACGGCGGCCTGAATTTACCTGCCGGCGCGGGGAAGGGGGATCAGGCCGGCAGCCGGATGCTCAACGTCCCTCCCACCACAAAGTTCCATCCAACTATCGCTCGGTCCGAAATCGCAGTCATGCAAGAGGGTTAGCGGTTATCCACGCCCTTCAGCAAAATCGCGAAATTGGTGACCTCCGTCACAGTGCCGGAGCCGCGCCTGCCGTACCTTCCAAAGATCAAAAACGATTGCCTTTGGAGTGGAGGCAAAAATGCAAAAAGTATCGTCAGTGCTGGCCTATGTTGTGAACGATGGCAGGGTGTGCGCGCTCAAGCCGTCGGAGTGGTCGATCCTGCTTGCTGGTGTTGTGCTTTGCGGCTTCGTCACGCTGGTTGTCCTCCTCGCGCGCGTCTAGGCGTCCCTCGCAGCCCCTTAGCGCGCGAGATCCGCGGCCGGCTCGCCGCACATGGTTTCGACCCCTTTCCTGGTTCCGACGACGATCGGCCGCCGCCAGGCGCGCAAATCCGGTTTCTCGCCGGAGCGCGAGGCCGGCGCGAAACGTTGCATCGCTTTTGGTTCAAGGCAGGCGGCTGTGTAGTCCGCGAGCATGACCGGATCTCGTTGGTACCGATGAAATCGGGCCCCTGCCGCCATAGGCGGCCGCTACGAAGCGACGCGGACCTGCGCCAGATAGCGCTCGACTTCCTTCCGCAGCTGATGAGATTGCTACCGCCAGTTCGGCTGCCGCGGTCAGTGAGGCGACCTTTCCGGTTTTCACAGCGCTGTTCGAGACCTCGCTGACATTCTCGGAGACATCGCGCGTGCCCTTTGCCGCGGCGCTCCTGGGTCACGGCATCCCTGCTGACGCATGGCAACCGCGACGTCGTTGGCGACATCGCTCAACTGCTCGATAGTGGCCGCGATTTTATTGATGGCCTGAACCGATCGTGGCGTCGTGTGTTCGATAGACACGATGTGCCGCGTGATTTCCTCGGTGGCCTTGCCGGTCTGTGGGGCAAGGCCTTTGACCTCCTGGGCCACCACCGCGAAACCACGGCCGGCTTCGCCGGCACGCGCGGCCTCTATTGTCGCGTTGAGGGCAAGCAGATTTGTCTGCGCGGCAATGCTGCTGATGAGGTCGCTGACTTCGCCGATTTCGTCGACCGATGCGGAGAGGCTTTCTACGGCATCGGTAATTGCCTTTGCCTCGCTGGTTGCTTGGCTCGCGATTGTCGCCGAATTTGCGACGCGGGTTGCGATATGTTCGATCGATTGGGCGATTTCCTCGGCGGCCGTCGCGACTATTCCGACATTCGTTGTCGCTTGTTCCGACGCTGCCGAGGTGGCGAGGGCCTGTTCTTGATTGCGCGTGGCGCTGGTCGCCATGTCACGCGCGGAACTGTCCATGGCAACTGCCGCCCGATCGAGGGTTTTGGCGATGTCGGATACCGCCCGCTCGAATTCCCGGGTGGCGGTTTCGACGAGCTGCCGGCGCGATCCGAGCGTGCGGGTTTGTTCGCCCTCCTTGCGGCGGGTGGTCGCCGCGTCCGCGGTTGCTTGGCGAAAGAATACGAGGGCGCGCCCCATATCCGCGATTTCATCGCCCTGGAGCTAAAACCGACGCATACCCAGGCGAAAAATACCGTTCATCCACCATGGCGGCGCCACGGCGGATGCAGCGGAGGCAGCCGCAAGGCGTCAAGCCTTGCGAGCTGCCAGGGACCCGCTAGGCGGCCATCCTGTTCTTGATCAGGCCGACGATCGCCGTAAGGATCGCACCGGCAATTCCGCCGCCGGCGAACTGGCCAATGAGCGCGCCGATATCGACTGAACTGCCGGCCTGAGCGAGCGCTGGAATTATTGCCGACAAGATTTGCCCGCCAACTCCACCGCCGTTCCTAAGCTCAGATCTTTCGAAGCCCCGCCGGCCACATTGCCACCGATTGCGCCAGCAACAATCTGAATAATGAGATTGATGAGAACGCTGCAACCTCCTCACAAAGAGTTCCGTGTGAAGTTCAGGTCTTGATGTCAGCCGGCAATTTACCACCGTTGGCAGCAAGCTTCGTCATGACTTGTTTGTGCAACCAGACATTCATAGTCGCAGAATCATTGGTGTCGCCGGTGTAGTGCAGTTCTTTCGCGAGCTCCTTGCGGGCCGTCAGACTGCTGTCGAGATCGAGCGCCTTCATCAGGTCGACGATCGAAGTTCGCCACGCCAACTTTTCGCCTTTTGCTGTGGCGGCCTTGTCCACGATGGCAGCGACGTCCACCGTTTGCGCCGGAGCACTTGCCGGCGTTGCAGTGGGCGTTGGAGATGCGCCAGGCGCCAGCGAAGGCGAGGCTGCCTGCGCGGACCCATGGCCGAAAATTTTGCTCATAATGCTTCCGAAAATACCATCGACTGATCCTCCGGTCGGTTTGTGACTGAGGTGCGCTTCTCTACTACGATACCGCCTTGCAGAAGCGCCTAGTATAACATCCGCAAGATTTCGGTTATGGATAAAATTCACGCGAGTGGCGCAAAGCTGCATCACCCGCCATGTTCTTGTCACCGCAGCGTCATAGCTTCAGAGATTAAGTTCGCAAAGATTTCGCGCTTTTAACGGGAGGCGATAGATGGGCCTAATTGATGTCCTCAACGGCATGCAGAATGGACCGCGCGGACAGCGTGATCCGAGCGCCACTTCCAGCAGCGGAGGAATGTCACCGATTACGATGGCGATCCTCGGCTTACTTGCGTACAAGGCGACGAAAGGTCTTGCCGGCGGTCAACCGTCGACTGCTCCGGCGAATACTCGCGTACCGCCCGGTGGAAAAGCAATCAACGTCAACGTGCCGAGCGGCAGCGTGCCCGAAAGCGGCGGTGGACTCGCTGATACGTTGCGCGGCGGGCTCGGCGGCCTGCTTGCGGGCGGCGCCGCGGGCAGTGTGCTGACCGGCGGCTTGAACGATTTGCTCAAGCAGTTTCAGCAGAATGGCCACGGCGAAGCGGTGGATCTCGTGGGTCGGTACCGGACCGAACAAGGCCATCCCACCGAAGGATTTGGGTAACGCTCTCGGTTCGGACCAGATCAACGCGCTGCTTGAGCAAACCGGTATGTCGCGCGAGGAGTTGCTCAATGCCCTCAGTCATTACTTGCCGCAAGTGGTCGACCGTCTGACGCCGCAAGGGCGTTTGCCGACCGAGCAGGAAGCTCAGCGCATGCTTTGACGCATGCGCGCCATTCGTGTGGCTTGAATTTCGGCCGACGGAAGCGCCCGCCGGCCGGTGATCGTGTTGCCGTCGCAGATAGGAGGGGCGCATGGGAATTATCTGGATCATTATTATCGGCTTCGTAGCGGGGCTTATTGCACGCTGGCTCTCACCGGGCCCGAATACCCCATCGGGATTCATACTCACGACGGTGCTTGGGATCGCAGGTGCGTTCTTTGCAACCTGGCTCGGTCAGGCAATCGGCTGGTATCGCGCCGATCAGGGTGCGGGCTTTATCGGCGCGACCGTCGGCGCGTTCCTCGTTCCCTGTTCATCTGGAACAGGCTCGTTGCGGTCACGTGTCATTTCCGACCCGGGAGTCGGGCCACGCGTCTAAGCTGGAGCGCGTCTCGGCCCTCAAATCTCGTCATCATCCAATTTCGGCTAAGGTAGAGCCGTTCTTGCGATTTTTGTTTTTGGGAGTTTGTACATGACTTTACTGATGGCCTCCGTCCGCAGTCTTCACTTTTGCGGTCATTGCTCGGGCTGACTCCGCCGGATGTGGCTACAACACCATCCCGACGCTGGAAGAGCAGGCCAAGGCAAAATGGGGTGACGTGCAGAACAATTATCAGCGCCGAGCTGATCTCATTCCAAATCTGGTCGCAACGGTTCAGGGCTATGCCAAACAGGAGAAAGATGTCCTCACTGCGGTTATCGAGGCACGCGCGAAGGCGACGCAGATCAAGGTGGACGCCTCGCAACTCACCGACCCCGAAAAAGTGAAGCAATTCCAGGACGCGCAGAACCAGTTGAGCGGCGCTCTCGGGCGGCTCATCGCGGTGAGCGAGAACTACCCCGAGCTCAAATCCAATCAGAACTTCCTTGCGCTCCAGTCGCAGCTTGAGGGCACCGAAAACCGCATCGCAGTAGCGCGCCGCGATTACATCGAGGCGGTGCGTGCCTACAATACCGAACTCCGGACGTTCCCCGGAATCATCTGGGCCAACACGTTCTTCCGCGGCAACAAGCCGATGGCGGAATTCACCGCGAGCGACGGCGCGGACACGCCGCCGACGGTGAAATTCTGACGAGACGTCCGCGACGCAAGGACAATTAGAATGACTGCGGGCCCCGTCCCTTCTGCCTTGGGTGGAGAGGAGCTTGCGCGGCTGCCGCCATTGGGGCGTTACTGCTTGCGATCGCTGTCAGCTTTGCCCTCAACTTTCCCGCCCTGACGGGCCGCATCGTCGATCAGGCAAACATTATTCAGCCCGCGACCCGCGCTGCGATGGAAGCGCAAGCTTGCCGAGCTCGAAAGCAAAGTCCGGCATCCAGCTTGTGGTTGCCACGGTCAACTCGCTGGAAGGCCAGGACATTGAGCCGTATGCCAACGAGTTGTTTCGCAACTGGAAGCTCGGCGAAAAGGCAAAGAATAACGGTGTGCTGCTGCTTGTGGCGCCGAACGAACGGCGCGTCCGAATCGAGGTGGGTTACGGACTTGAGAAAACTCTCACCGACGCGCTTTCGAAGGTCATCATTGTCAATGCGATTACACCCCGCTTCAAGGCTGGTGATTTCAGTGGCGGAATTTCACGCGGCGTCGACGACATCATCACGGTTCTGACAACGGATGCGCTCGGAATGGGAGCAGCGTCCGTCGCTGCGGCTCGACAAAGACCAGCAGAACGATCCGGCGAGTTGGATACTGTTCTTTGCATTTCTCGGTTTCATTATATTGATTGCCGTATCGCCGACCTTCCGCAGGTTGTTCATGATACGCGCTGACCAGTGCTTCGGTCAGTTCCGGCCGATACGACGGTGGCGGTTATTCCGGCGGTGGTTATTCGGGCGGCAGGGGATTCTCGGGAGGCGGCGGGTTTTCCGGTGGAGGTGGGTCTCGGGCGGCGGGGCGCTTCGGGAAGCTGGTGATGAACATTTCAAAGGAAGACCAGGACCGCATCACGAAAGCGATCCGCGCGGCGGAAGCAAAGACGTCGGGTGAGATCGTTTGCGTGCTGGCGCAGACCTCAACGCAGGCGACGGCATCGCCGGTCTTTATCGCCGCAGTGATCGCGCTTGCGCTGCCCTGGCTGCTCACGGCATTCACCGCGATGACAGTGTTCCGCATTCTGTCGCTACAGATTGTTGTTTTCCTGGCACTTTTGATGCTGCTCTGCCTGCCCCGGGTACGCGTCGCGCTGATGCCGCGCAGGGCGCGGCGTGCCGCCGCCTATCGCCTCGCTATGGAACAGTTCGTGGGCCGCGGTCTCGCGCGCAACAACAGTCAGTCCGGGATCTCTCATTTTCGTTTCTCTGGCGGAGCACTATGCGCGCATTGTTGCTGGCACCGCGATCTCTGCGCGGGTACCCCAGAGCCGATGGCAGGAAGCCGTGGATGCTTTGGTTGCGCACACGCGAAATGGCCGTATTGCCGAGGGTTTCATCACGGCGATCGAAATGTGCGGGGAGGAGCTCGCAAAGCACTTCCTCACACCACGGCGGACCGCAACGAATTGCCGGACCGGATCTATTTGATCTGACCATTGGTCAGCGACTGCTTCGTGCTCTCGATTTTTGGGAACTCTGCAGGCTTCGTCTGCATTATTGAAGACATTCCCATGAGAGGGGCATCGCATGGTCAGAAGCGTAACCACAAAGGCAAAACAGGCAATTTCAGACGCGGCACAGCGCAGCGTCGACAACGTGCGGTCGGTCGCTGGCGACGCTTTGGGCGTTGCCGCCAAGGCGACTGACGTAGTGGTCGAATCAACGACAAACGTCCTTGCTGCCGGACAGGCAAAACTCAGGCAATCCACGCCGGCCATGAAACGGGCAATCGGCATGACCGTGAAAAAGCCCCAGCGCAGGAAAAAGGTCACGAAAAAGAAAGTCGCCAGGAAGAAAACGGCCTCCAGACGGAAAACGAAACGACGGGCGCGGCGGTAGCCAGCAAGCGTCAGTCGACGGTAACCGGAAACTCGGTTGGGGCACCTGAAATGAATTGCTGCTGGGCCAGCCGGGCAAATCGCCCGCCGGCCTTGACCAATTCATCGAAAGTGCCCTGTTCGATAATTCTTCCCATGTCAAAAACGAGAATGCGGGAGGCCTTGCGCACGGTAGAAAGCCGGTGCGCGATGACGAAGGTGGTCCGCCCCTTCATTACCTCGTCGAGCGCGCGCATAACCTTCGCCTCTGTGTCGGCGTCCAGTGCGCTCGTCGCCTCGTCGAGAATTAGAATTGGCGGGTTCTTTAGAAGCGCACGGGCGATCGACAGGCGCTGGCGCTCTCCGCCCGAGAGCGAGCGGCCACGCTCGCCGACATTGTCCGCAAAACCCTGAAATTTCCGTTCGATAAATTCGAGAGCCTGCGCGCGTTCGACGGCGTCCCGCATCTCCGCTTCCGTTGCGTCCGCCTTTCCGACCATCAGATTTTCGGCGATCGAACGGTTGAACAACAGCGCTTCCTGAAAGACCACACCGATGTTGCGCCGCAATGCCGCGAGCCTGAATTTGCGGATGTCAGTGCCGTCAATGTCGATCTCACCGGACTGCGGATCGAAAGCGCGGTGGAGCAAAGCGATGGCGGTCGATTTTCCGGCGCCCGTTGCACCGACGAGCGCGATCGTTTCGCCGGGCATGGCTGAAAAATTCAGATCCTCCACAGCCACGCGCTTACCGTCATACGAAAAAGACACATGCTTGAATTCCACGCGTCCCTGCAATCTTCCGGGATCGATCGCTCCCCGCCGATCGCGAATCGATGGGACGGTGTCCCAAACTTGGAAGAATTCGCGCAAACGCGGCGCCTCCGAGACCACCGAGTTGACGAAGCTGACGCTGCGTTCAAGCCTCGCGATGATCAGACCGGAAAAGTTCATGAAGGTGACCATTTCGCCGACGGTGGCCTGACCTTTGAAAGTCAGCAGTGTGCCAACAATGATGATCGCCAATACTGTCAGTGTGGTTGCGGTCCGTGTCAGCACATTGGCAAGCGCCCACCAGGACAGCACAGGCATTTGCGCGGACAGCAAACGCTCGACGACCAGTCGCAACTCGGCGACCTCAGCTTCCAGGCGCGAAAAGCTCTGCACGAGAGCAATATTGCCGAGCGTGTCCGATGCGCGTTCGGCAAGATCGGAGTAGTGACGCTCGACCGAGCTTTGCAATCTTTCGGTCTTGCGCACGATCAGCGTCGTCAGCACCGCAAAGACGATACAGAGGATGATCAGGAGCAGAGCGAGCCGCCAATTTATGAATAGAGAGATCGGCAGCAATACCAGCAATGAAACGAGTGAGGACAGGTTGTCACGGAAGAAACCGACCCACAGTCCCCACAGCGCCTCCGTGCCCTGCAACATCATCTTCATCAGGCGGCCGGAGTGAGTGTTGCCGTGGTAGGAGAGCGGCAACTGCAGGACATGCTCGAAATAGCCGGTCAGAACCACGTGGCGCCGCCGATGCGCGAGGCGGTCCGCGTAGAGCGCAATCAGTGTCCCGCAGGCGATTGTGAAAAGGCCGAAGCCGGCCCAGGCGCCGAGCAGCGTTGCGAGCTGCGACCACTGCGGCGTCTCGCCTCGCGTCTGCGCGCCTGTCAAGGCGTCGATAATGCGGCCAAGCAATACCGGCTCGGCAAACTGGGCGGTGGCCAGAGCCACATTGGCCACCGCCAACCCCCACGCCAACGAGCGCTCGGACCCGAGCAACGCGAGAACGCGCCAATAGAGACGAAGAATATTCATGCCCACCGCAAATTATCACAACCAAAGGGCGTTCGCGTGGTTCCCAAACGGGGTTTCACCATACGAAGCCGGGATTTCCCGCCAAGAAGGACGTTGATCTCGATCAAATCATCTGGCCTGATTGGCGATATTGAAGGTCTAGTCACGAAATTGCAGGCGTCGGTAATTTCGTAAACGGGGGAAAATCATGTTCCGGCTTGTTTCTGTGTGCCTGGCTTTTTTGTTCGCAACCGCAGCTTCTGCGCAAATCCAATTCCCGCCCGATAGTCGCCTGAAGGCCATCACAAGCACAAAGACGATCAAGATAGCGTACCGCGCGGATGCGAGACCGTTCTCATTCGTGAATGACAAAAACGAGCCGGTCGGCTTCACAATTGATCTCTGCAGACTGGTAGCGAATTCGATCGGGCAACAATTCGGGCTGGGCGATCTAAAGATCGACTGGGTTCCGACAACCCTTCAGACGCGCTTTACGACGGTAGCGAGCGGCAAGGCCGATATGGAATGCGGCTCAAGCACAGCGACGCTGGGACGAATGAAAGAAGTCGATTTCTCGAATTTCGTATTTGTCGAAACCACCGGCATCATCGTTATGAAAGCCTCCAACATCCGCACATTTGCGGACATGACCGGAAAAAGATCGCGGTCGCAGCCGGCACGACGAATGAACAAGCCATCATCAATCAGCTCAAGCAGCAAAAGTCGAAGCGACGCTTGTGTCCGTAAAAGATGGAAGCGAAGCGGTCGCGCTACTGGAAAGTGGCAAGGCCGATGGTTTTGCAAGCGACAAGCTTTTGCTGGTCGGTGCTCACATTAAGAATCCGCAAGATCTTATGATGCTGCCCGATGATTTGTCCGTCGAGCCTTACGCGATAGTTCTGCCGCGCGGCGATTGGGCGCTGCGTCTCGCGGTCAATACGGGATTGGCGCAGATCTATCGCGATGGCCGTGTCATCGTCGTGTTCAAGGCGTGGTTCGACCGGGTTGGGCTGCAGATGAGTCCGGTCCTGAGGATCATGTATGGCTTGGGCGCGATGTCGGATTGATCGCCCGCTCAGCGTTTTTCGCGATCGGAAAAGTTAGATCCTAATCGGAGGCATCGACGAGTCGCCTCTGTTGCCCGCGCTCATGGGAAACGTATTCACAATCACCTCGCAATCCCACGCGGAAACGAGCGGGGGACAGGCAAAATTACCTTGCAGGTGCGACGGCGCCATCTGACTCCGATTCTCGCCGGTCGGATTGCCTGACGGACGGACGGCTCGGGCGACGGCTAGCGTCGCGATCAAAGCCGCTGCGACAGCGGCTACCGAGAAGAAATCTCAATTTTCGCCATGTCACAATAAGTACCTCGCTTGAAGCAGACCGCAGGTCTGCAGGGGCGAGAACTAGTTGCGATTGGTATGACGTGCTTGAAGAAGTACTTTTGCCAGGCCTGAATTTTCATGGAGATAGTATGGAGGCCAACTAATTGGCCTGATCTCAAGATTTTCTCCAAAAATCGCTCTTGCTGAATATGTTTTCGCGACGTCGTGGTATTTCGCTGCGCCGTTGTTCCATGACGTTTTCGTGAAGAGCGAGCGAGACATCGTGACTCTGACGCAAATTACGGGCATAGCATCGCCTCGAAAGCGGGGCCCGCAAAAGTCGCGTCACCCCATTCCGGCGAAATTTTAAGATGGAGAGCTAGCCGATCGCGCGCGGGGGCAATTCGGATTGCTGCAAAGGTCCGACTCGATCTCGTCCAATATTTATTCCTGAAACAATACGTTCTTGAGCTTTCCGTTCTGTGAGGGCCCTCACAGTCAAAGCTGTTTTTTGTGCGCTAGAAGAGTGCGTGAAGATCTCTGAAGAACTTGAGTATGTCATCGGTACGTCAGGGGGCGAGCCAATGCGATACTTTGGAGTGCCGGCATCGGAACAAGCCGCCTCGCAAGCGAGCAATAGCGCGGCATTCCGTTTCGCGAACTTTGAAATTGATGTTGCGCGTCACGAGCTTCGTCATGGTGGCGAGGTCATCTCGATCGAACCGCAGGTTTTCGATCTGCTCGTTCACCTGGTTCGCAATCGCAACCGGATCGTCAGCAGAGAAGAACTCATAGACACGGTGTGGAAGGGTCGGGTGATTTCCGAAGCCACACTGAGTTCTCGCGTTAGCGCGGCGCGCCGCGCGATCGGTGACAATGGTGACGATCAGCTATTCGTGCGTACACACCCACAAACGCGGTTTTCGCTTCGTGGGCGAGGTCCAGGACGCTTATGAGTCATTCACACAGGATCGGCGACCGGTTGTAACAGCGCCGGAAAGTCGGGCGCGCGACAACGTCGTCGCGCCGGTGCTGACCTCTGCCCGACAAGCCGTCAATCGCTGTTCTGCCGTTTCAGAACAGGAGCGGGGATTCCATTCAGGAATACTTCGCCGACGGTCTCACCGAGGACATCATCACCGGATTATCGCGCCAACGCTGGTTCTTCGTCATTGCCCGCAATTCGAGCTTTGCCTTCAAGGATGAGCCCGTCGATGTGCGCAAGGTGGCAAGCGAGCTAGGCGTGCACTACGTGCTTGAGGGCAGTGTGCGCAAGGCATCCAGCCGGGTTCGTGTGACCGCGCAACTGATTGACGCCAACAAAGGCGTCAATCTCTGGGCGGACCGTTACGACCGCGATCTCGCAAATATCTTCGAATTACAGGACGAGATCACCAACCGGGTGATCGATTCTGTGGGCTCGCAGATTATCGTCGCCGAAGCAGCGCGCGTTCAGCGCAAGCCCCCGCAAAACATCGAGGCCTGGGACCTGGTGATGCGCGCCTTGCCGCACATGTGGCGCATGAGTGTTGAGGAGCAGCGTCTAGCGCCCAGGAATGCTTGCGCGACAGGCGATCACCCTCGATCCGGAATATGCTCACGCGCACGCGCTGCTTGGTTGGACTTATCTATGCATGTTCAACCTGACGCACGGATGCCAATCGGAGAATTCACCGACAAGGCGCTCGAATCCGGGGAGCGTGCGGTGGCGCTTGATGATCAGGACCATTGGGGCCACTTCGTGCTGGGTCCTGGCACACTCGCGACGGCGGCGTCCCGAACCGGCGGTGATGCATCTTTCCAAATCCGTCGATCTAAACCCCCAACTTTGCGCTCGGCCACGCGGGCTCGGCTACGCCTATGCATGCGGCGAGCAGCCCGAACGCGGATTGCGATCGCTGGAGCAGGCGCAGCGGCTAAGTCCCGTGCGATCCGTTTCTTCACGATCTATGCGCCGATCGTCCGGTACATGGCCCTGTTCGCTCTCGGCCAGTACGAGGAAACCGATTGCGGTATGCCGCTCTCTCACGGCGCTGCATCCGCACCACGCCGGCGCCTGGCGGCTGATGACGGTCTCACTGGGATTGCTCGGAAGAGATCGACGAGGCGAGGAAGCGCTCCTCACGTACGCTCGCCGCTTCAACCCGACCTCTCGAGTGCGCACGTGGTGCACGACACTGTCTTCGTCAATCCCAATGATCGCGCGCGGTTCCTTTGGGACTGCAGAACGCCGGATTGAAGGACCAGGAATCCGCACAGTCGCCGCGGATCACGTCGAGGCCGGCCCGACGGAAGCCCTCCAGATAGTGCTTGCGGTCGGCGGTCGTGCTGGAATGGCATCTGGTGCGCGAGCCAGGCCAGCGAGATGTTCGGCGCTGCAACGCGGCGAAGCTCCTGCGGGCGGCCGCCGCTGCGTCGACCTGTCCGGCCATTCCGGCGGCGGCGGTGAGCACCCTGTGGCCGCCGGACGAAATCGCCCGCTGGCGGATGAGCTTCGCGCGCAAGGCGCATGGCGTCCTCGTAATTATGTCCGTTGAACTGCGCGTAGGCGGCGATGCCATAATGGAGATGCAGAGAACGGATCACGTGGACTGAGTCGCAACGCGCGGCCGGGCGGCGAGGTCGGCGTCCTGCCAGCGACCGCAATATGACAGCGTCAATCCGTAGTAAGCCTGCGCCAGCGAGAAATTGGGATTGAGCTGCAAGGCCAGTTCGAATTCGGCGAGTGAATCGTCGAAGCGGCGCGTGAACAGGTGGACGCTGCCCAGCGCGTGGTGGGCCCAGGGATCCTCGCTGTCGGCCCGGATCGCCGCCATGGCGGCGCGTTCGGCAAGCAAGCACCGAAGCCGCCATGTCCGCCCAACCCATGTGAGCGCCGAATGTGTGGCTGGCCTGCAAGCACGCCAAGCGCCTGACCATAATTCGGATCGATAGCTGTCGCCTTTCTCGAGCAGCGCCTGCGCGACCATGTTGTCTTGTCGCGTCAATCGCCAGTAGTGCGACAGTCCGCGCATCACCAGATCCCAGGCATCCATGCTGTCGGGCGCCTTGCGCTGGGCGCGGAAATTTTCCGCGGCGTAAAGCTGCGGTTCGATCGCGCCGACGATGGCCTCGGTGATCTCGTCCTGAACCGCGAACGACGTCGGCAATATTGCGGTCGTAACGTTCAGCCCAGATATGGCTGCCAGTTGTGACATCGTTGAGCTGCGCGGTGATGCGCACGCGCTCGCCTTCCTTTCGCACGCTGCCTCTCCGACGTACGTAACCGACGCCGAGTTCTTCGCCGATCTGTTTCTAAATGGACGGCCTTGCCCTTGTATGTGAACGATGAGTTGCGTGCGATCACGAAGAACCAACGCAATTTCGACAGCGCGGTTATGATGTCTTCGCTGATGCCGTCGGAGAAATATTCCTGCTCCGGATCTGCCGCTCATGTTGACGAAAGGCAGCACAGCGATGGCCGGCCGATCGGGCAACGGCAGCGCCGCGCGCAGTGAATCGCCGATGTCGGCTTGCAGCCGCGGACTCGACGGGCGATGGCTCGATACCCGACGGCTGCAATCGCACGTCGCCGACGAAGCGAAGACCCTTGCGTGCGATCGTGCGGATGAATTTCTGCTCCGACCGCTGTCGCCAATCGCCTTGCGCGCGGCATTGATGCGGCTGGTGAGGGTCGAGTCGGATACAACCCTGCCGCCCCAGACCGCTTCGATAAGGTCGTCTTTGCTGACGACGTGATCGCGGTTTTGCACCAGGTAAATGAGTAAGTCGAACACCTGCGGTTCGACGGCAATCGGATCGGCGCCGCAGCGCAGCTCGCGCCGATCCTCGTCAAGCGTATGATCGCCAAAGAAAAACTGCACGTCGCTGCTCCCTCGCGATTAGCAACCTCGGCCTCAGGAAATAATCAAGGCCGTCTAAAGGACAAATCAAGCTCTGGACAAAGTCTTTTGCGCGAGAGGGGCGTACTCACAACCCAATCGTGTTGGAAATTGGACAGGAGCTTTCAATGCCTGCTGCAACTTTAACCGCCTGAAAAACCCACCAAACAGGCCGCGCCGACCGGCATCTCCCGACCTCGTAGCCATAAAGGCCCGCCAACAGACCGCCTGGTCTTCGGGCGACTATGCCGTTGTGGGCACGACCCTGCAGATTGTCGGCGAGGAGCTTTTGCGAGGCCCTCGATCTTCGGGCCGGCAAGAAAGTTCTCGATGTGGCTGCCGGCAACGGAATGGTCAGCCTGGCCGCCGCGCGGCGCTGGTGCGACGTCGCGTCGACCGACTATGTGGTCAGCCTGCCGGAGCGCGGCCGCGCCCGCGCCATGGCCGAAGGCTTGCCGATCGAATTCAAAGTGGCCGATGCCGAAGCCTTGCCGTTTGCCGACGGGTCATTTTGACACGGTGGTCTCGACGTTCGGCGTGATGTTCACGCCCAACCAGGGACAGGCCGCAGCCGAACTGTCTGCGGGTCCGTGAAATCCGGCGGCCAGATCGGTCTCGCAAACTGGACACCCGACGGCTTCATCGGGCAGCTCTTCAAGACACTCGGCGAAATACCTGCCGCCCCCACCGCGTCGCGAAATCTCCATGCTTTGGGGACACGCGCGCGCGCCTGAACTGAACTGTTCGGACCAGGTGCGACCTGGATCAAGACCGAGCCGCGCGAGTTCAAGCTTCGCTATCGTTCTGGCGCAGCACTTCGTCGACAGTGTTCAGGACGTACTACGGCCCGATGCTCAAGGCGTTCTCCGCGCTGGATGTGCCCTAGCAGACCCGGCTCGAGAAGCGCGACCGGTACGATCTCATCGGGCGCATGAGCAGAGGCGGACGACACGACGATGGTCGTGCCGGTGCATTATCTCCGAGATCGTCATCGTGAAACGGTGAGGTTCCTCAGCCGCAGGCTGAGATCTCTGCAGGTGGTAAGTCGGCTTGTCTTCAGAAACCGCATGCATCGCAGCCGCTAGAGTGCCTCGCTGCCCCGCTACTGCGCCTTGCCGAGAACACGCTGAGGTCAAAATCGCGCACGTCTGCTCTTTCGCCCGCTTCATGCATGGGCTGAAGAGTCTCGGCTTGAGGAGGCTCGTCGTGATTGAAAGACATAGTCATCTTCGGGGCCCGGATCGTTTCGGGGCGAGGGGATTGCGAGCGAAGGACAAAACGATGAAACGCTTTCTGATCGAACGTGACATTCCGGCGCTGGCAATCTCAGTGCCGAGCAACTCAAAGGCGTTGCCGCGAAATCCAACAGCGTGCTCGCCAGGCTTGCTCCGAAGATACAGTGGCTGGAATCATACGTCGCCGCTGACAAGACATTCTGCATCTATCTTGCTGAAAACGAAGCGTTGGTCTTCGGGCATGCCGTTGGTGGATTTCCGGTGACGAAAGTCACCGAGGTGCCGGCTGTTATCAGCCCCATGACTGCGTATTGAAGGTCTTCGGGTGGAGGCGGCGTTGAAGGAAACGCTTTGGGATAACCCGTGGTTCTTTCGTAACGCGCCGAAACAGAGCAGCGAACCACCCGTCAATTGTCCGATCACCGGCTTTCCCTGCGAAGGGGACCTTCCTCATCTGTGCGAGGACTACGGTTGCGCTCGCAAGGGCGGCTTGTCGCCGCGGTCTGAGGAAAATTTCGGCTGACCTCTCAGCGATACGACGGGCGTCCTTTCGGATGGTTCCGAATACTACCGGCGCCGGCATTTTCGCCCTCGCGCCCTGATGAGACTGCCATTGCGCATGCGATGGCGAGGCGACTCAAACTCAGCAGGTTCAGTTTAGGTGGCTTTAGCCCAATCGGCGACAATCGAATGCGAACGGTGTTGGCTCGCTCCAAAACGCCTTTAGCTGCCTCAGACCCTGTGCAATTTCGCGCTGCTCCAGCATCCTGCGCCATACGCTCGAAATCCGAAGCGGTTTTGAGCATTTGCTCGCGCGCAGCTTGAACGCGCAAGCGCTCGGCCATCGTCGGCACTCGCGGGCTCGGGTGCGGCATCTTCGGCTTTCTGGAATGATTGATGGGACATCAAATGTCGCCTGGTTGACCGGTGGCTCGCAAATCCTGTGTCGCTAAAATCGTTCCGCAAAGACCACGAAATAATCGAGTGGCCGTCGCGGCGGAAAAAGGCAGCTGATGGAGGTCACCCCGTGCGTGTGCCCGGGAATCCATTGCCTCGTGCTTGTCGGCGAGCTCGGAAACGTCTCCACCATCTCGAGGAGACGGGCCTTATCGAGCGGATTCGAGGTCGATTGGGCTAGTCCTGACGCACTCCGCAGCATACCGACGGTAATCGATGGCGGAAAATGGCGGCACAGACCCCTCCCGAGACGCAGCGGTAAAATCCCGCGTCGCGGTAATTGGTTCCACTACAACCTTTCTCACAAAGTTGTTGAAGAACGAGAAGTTCCCAGATCAGCGACGTTGCTCCGTCAGGTGGCTGAGGAGGCAACGGTGCTGTAATCCCAAAATACCGGCAGTACGCAGCGGATTGTATTCGCCTCTCACAAACGATGAGCGCTGCGGACAAGTTAAGATTGCTGGAGATTGCCGCTGCGTGGGAAAAGCGCGCACTAGGAAGCCGAACGCCTGGAGACGAGTAAAAGCTAATCGGTGTCAATGCATCACGCACTCTTCTTCATTATTTTGATTTCCGTCCGTCTTGCTTGGTGCTGCGCCCGGTCACGTTTTCTTCTGCAATCGGTCAAGAAGCTGGTGCAGGGCCTGTTCAAGCCGTTCAGTGTGCACGGACGCGTTCAAGGGATGGGCTCGGGGCTTCGCACCAAGTCCGGCATGCGGTGCGGGCGGCGCCGGAACGTCGGCGGCGGAGTTGTTTGAGATTGGATCCCACCTGGACGTCTGGGCGCGCTCTGGCGTCAGCGCCGACGGCGTCGTTCTGTGAAGTGAAGCATTGGTCCCGCAATGGCGAGCGTCACCGAACATCAACAGGAGCAGAGCAAATGTAGTGATCGTCGTCGACGATCGACGTTTTCGGCGCGGGTCGCGGAACTGGCGCGGTCCGTTGGGGCTCTTCGGCGCGCGCGACCGATTGCGGCAGGAATCATCGCCCGCGCTCTGCGACGACACTGCGGGGCGGGGTCCTGCGGAGTCGTCTGCACTTGGTGGTAAATCAGGTGAACTGGCCGGGCCGTTCGATCGACGCGGGCGGCTGCGTTACAGCTGAAACAGATGACGACTGATCTGCTAATCTGGACGCATCGAGCCAGGCAGGCGCGGCGTCGCCGCCATTGCGTTAGCCTCCGAAGCGGCCTCTGCAGGCACGCCTCCCGTTCCCGTTGTCACAGAACGTCGCGCCCCGGCGAGCGTCTGCGACCGCGTCGCTGGCGCTGCACGCTTCTCGGATGCTGGCGTACTCTTCTGAACACGCAGACCTTCCGGGCCCAGGCGCCAGCATTGACGACCACTGGCGTGATCTGATCCGGCAGTACCAATGCCAGCCCCTGCGGGGCCGACGAATTTGGCTTGCTCAGACACTCCTCTGCAGCGCGCACCTCGTGTGTCGATTGCGTGAACACGCCTGCCAAGCCAGAACAAAAGTTACAAAAGGCCAAAACGGAAGTTGATTTTGTATTCTGGCAGTGCCTGCCCTCCTCGACGTTGCATCAAGCACGCGATCAGAAACCAATTGGTGATGCCGATTGGAAACTGCGATTGGGGCTGCAATACGTTGCAAATTCGGCAAGCGCACACCGCCATAATGGTAGTGAGGTGGGTGTGCCGTCGTCGCGCACCGCGACGTTACAAAGGTTTTTGTCGCGCGTCTGCCAGAGGTATCGACCCCGGACGATTTGCGGCAATTAGAGTGGTGATGAAGATCAGCCGCTGAGTCGCAAAAGTTTTCGGCAGGACCGATCTCCCCCTGAGTCCTGCCGACCAGTCTCACATCATATTCTTCTTATTTTGCGACGACGACTTTCTGCCGTTGCTCGCCGAGTTTGTCGATGCCGAGCGTCACCGACGTCGCCGGCCTTGAGAAACACCGGCGTCGGCTTCATCCCGAGCGCCGACGCCCGGCGGCGTGCCGGTGATGATGATGTCGCCCGGCTCCATCACGAAGAACTGCGAGCAGTACCAGACAAGGTGTTCGCAGTCGAAGATCATCGTCTTCGTGTTGCCGCGCTGGCGCTTCTCGCCGTTGACGTCGAGCCACATGTTCGAGGTTCTGCGGATCCTTGATCTCGTCCTTGGTGACGAACCACGGCCCGATCGGGCCGAAGGTCTCGCAGCTCTTGCCCTTGTTCCACTGGCCACCGCTGCGTTCGATCTGGAATACGCGCTCGGACACATCGTTGCCGAGGAAATAGCCGGCGATGGCGTCCTTCGCCTTGTCGCTGCGCGAGATAGCGCGCGCGCTTGCCGATGACGATGCCGAGCTCGACCTCCTAGTCGAGCTTGCTCGACTCGCGTCGGGATGATGGTGTCGTCGTTCGGCCCGCAGATGCAGCTCGGCGCCTTGTTGAAGATGATCGGCTCTTTCGGGATCGGCATGCCGGCTTCCGCCGCGTGGTCGGAATAGTTGAGTCCGATGGCGATAAAGTTGCGCACGTTGCCGATGCAGGGACCAAGCCGCGGCTTGCCGGAGACGGGTTTCATCCGCTTGAGGTTGGCTTTTTGATTTTGGCGAGGCCGCCCGAGGCGAGCATCGCGCCGTCGATGTCCTTCACGATGCGCGACAGGTCGCGGATCTTTGCCGTCGTCACCGATGATGCCGGGTTTCTCGCGGCCGGGCGCGCCATAGCGGACGAGCTTCATTTTCAGGTGTCTCCCTCGAGCGTTCTGTTTTGAAAGTTTGCAGGCAGGTCGGCGCCATCATGCATGGCGGGGCGGGGGCAACCCTGTTGCGCGGGCAGGGGGCACCGGGTTGCCTCAGTCAAGTTGTTCTGAGGAAATCAACTCGGAGCTGCTGCGGTGCACCAGCGGATCTGTGTCGTGGAAGCAAGCATGCCGCCGTTTTTTGCATAAGGCCGCCCCAACTCAGGGAATTTTGCGGCTCTTTGCTATTGTCGACTCCGCATCCTCTGGTCACGATGAGGCCTTGGGAGAGCGCCAAAGCACTTGGGGGACACGATGTCGCTTCGCTGGGGTGGGCCGGCTTCTTGCGCGTGGCCAGCGCGCTGGGATGTCTGGTCATCGCGTCAACTCAGGCAACGCCGGCGGCTTCGCGGTCCATGAGCAAAGCGTATACGGGCAGCGGAACATCTTCGCCGGTATTGCAGCCGGTGGCGCCTTGTCATCGATGTTCTGGAATCCGGCAACGATGACTCAATTTCCTGGCAAGGGCATCGAAGTCGGCGCGTCGGCGCTCTTCCCTTTGCCACAGCACTCCCATCGCGGGTACGCTCGTAGGACCTCCATTTAACTTTTGGCGGCACCACCGACACGGAGCTTGATGCCTTAGTCGGCCGAACGCCTATTTTACCTTACCAGTTCAATCCGGACCTGTGGCTCGGAGTGTCGGTGAATTCGCCGTTCGGTCTTTCGGCGGATTTCCCGACGGTTGGGCTGGACGCAACTACGGAGCAAATAGCAGCGAGCCTGAAGACCTACAATGCAGCGCCAAGTCTGGCTTATCACGGTTCAATGATCTGATTAGTGTCGGCATCGGCGCTCAAATCCAGTACGCTAAGACCACGCTCAACAGAGGTATTACAACATTCCCAGTACCCCCACTCCTCGCCGATGCCACGCTCCACGGCGACGGGCTGGCATTCGGTCCTCACCGCTGGCGTCACCATCACGCCGACACCGACGACCACGATCGGCGTCGGTTATCGGTCGGCTCTCAATCAAAAGATCGACGGCAGCTTGGCACTGACTAGCGTTCTCGCGCCCTTTAGCAATGGCTCGATTCACACCACAGTTGATCTTCCTGACTTAGTATCCCTTGGTAGTGCGGCAGCGTGTAACGCCGCAACTGACACTGCTTGGCACCGCCGAATGGTCGAATTGGAGCCGGATCGGGAACTGCCAATGTCCTACTGGCTTTCGGGCGCGCCCGCCTCGTCGGTACGACCCCGGTCACGATAGCGTTCCAGTATAAGGACGGCTGGTTCTTCGCGCTCGGGGCGAGTATCAGTGGAGCGATCGGTTGACGTTGCGGAGCTGGCGTCGCCTACGAAATTTCGCCAGTTACCGATCAGGTCCGCGTACCACTCGTGCCTGACAATGACCGGGTGTGGGCGTCAATCGGCGCGAGTTGGCAGGTCTGAGAGGTGTTCTCGTTCGATCTCGCCTATTCGCACCTCTGGGTGCAGGATCCTTCGATCAACATCTCCGCGGCCTCCGGCAATCCGTCGTTTAGCGGGATTACTTATATCGGCGACAGTCAGCGGCGCATGTCGACATCCTGTCGCTGGCGATGGTGTATCGCTGGGGTGCGCCGGAACCGGTGCCGGTCGTCAAGCCGATCATTTGCGCTAAAACCCGCGGGGGCGGGAAGGGCGCAAGGGCCGGCCGGGGAGCCGGCCCTTGCGTTTTCAGAACAGGCCTAACGCTTTGCAGGAATTGCCCCCAATGCAAGAAGTCGCTTCGGCAGGGGCAGCACTATCAGAGGTTCTGTAATCCGGGCAGTGCAAGGATGACTTTCATAACGAAGCGAACCAAGCGGCGGCGTTCATGCTTGGTTTAAGCCCGTCAGTGGCAAATCGAGAACACTTGGGCAAGGCGTCGAATGGTTTAGCAAAGGGAAATACGTTGTCGTCCCGTCAGCACCGGGGCGTGAGTGGTTATACAACTCTGCCCGTTGCCGAAGCACCGGAAGAGTTGAAGCAGCTGGTAAGGACCAATCACACTCACATGGATGCAGGGATGGATTTCTTGACCACCAAATGTCCGAGGCACATCGCATCCTCATCAAAAGTCCCAAAGCCAATCTACTTCCTAACCTTCGACTAATGCCAAAAGCTGAGCGTCGAGATCAGCGCAGCGGCGGCAGCGTTGTTCAACGTGGTCGCCTTGAAGCGGAGTGGGCGCAATAACGCCTTGAACTATTGGGCTTGGGCGTTGCGCGAACTCGTTGAGAAAGGCGCTATCGAAGCGAGCGGAGCTTGCAAGCTTCTAATCAAGGTTCCGCAAGGCGAACAGCTATCTCGCCAAGGACGGCGAAGGAAGCAGTTCGAGCAACAATCATGAGCGGACTTGGACTGAAGGAATGGCCAACAGAGGAGAACTAAAGCGATGCGGATAACGCATGAGCGTGCAATGCGAGTAATGCAGCAAGCGAACGAAGGCAAAGCGTTCGATAGCGGGAAGGCTCTATCCAACCAAGGTCGAGAAGCAAGGACCAGTTCACGGATGGGGAAAAGGCTAGCGAGAGTCTTCACCGTGCAAGAGGCGCAACAAGTCCTTTGGGTGGGCAAGCGAAGAAGTGAAAACTGCAACAGAGAAAAACGTGACCTAGATGCAGACCGGCGCCAAAGGGCAATCGACGCAGTTTGGGAACAAACGCTGATGGAGAAGAGACTACAAGCGGAAGAACCCAGCCCGGCAGAGAACCGTGACACACGGCGCTTTAACTCGTTGGAGGAAGCAGAACAGTTCGCTAAGGAAATGCGACGTACCAATCGTATCTACACAGAGCTCTGCCCCGAGAACACTGAGGAGGTGGCTTAGGCCGTTAACCATGTTGCAAAGTATTAATGCTTGGTTAATTAGGGCAGTATTGTAAAATCAGGCCGCTCAACCCCATGAGAGCACGGCCCCTGACTTTCTCCCCGTCCCCTCGGTCCCCAGAGGTCGGGGCCACCATTCTACCGGAAAGGGGGCATCACATGGCCAAAAAGCGGAAGGCGAAAAAATCTAAAATCAAACGCAAGCGAACGGCGAAGAAAAGCAAGCCGCAGAAAAGCAAAGCTAAAAAAGCCGCCCACCAGTAATGTCGACGCTCTCACGTCTGTTGCTTCAGATGAGGCACATAGAGCGTGCTGCAAAGGGCGAGTTCACTGCGTTGTGCGGGTGATAAAATCGGGGCCGCTCTCAACCCCACGAAGCAGAGCACGGCCCCGATCTGCCACCGTCTACCCGGTAGAGCGCTAATGCGGTTGCCGTTACGAATTCTTCTGGATTGTTGCGGTTAGGGCACATGCCCTGTGCGCGATCAAAGATACGATCCCACCCTAAAGGAGATCGTCATGACCCTTCACGACCGCACACATTTCGCCGATCATTGCCCCCATCGCGGGCATCTTGATCCTGATTATGCCGAGGCTGCTGAACTTCATCGTTGCCATCTACCTTATCTTGGTCGGGCTTATGGGGCTCAACGGCATCTATCATTTCATCCGCTTATAGTAGCTGTCATGGCTGATAAATTTGCGCCGACATATGCGCTAACCACCAGGTCCTGTACTAGTTATGCAGGCCGTTATCGCTGGGTAATTAGTGGAAACGGAAAGCCCATCCAAACGTCGGCTGAAGCATTTAAGACGCGGAGAAAGGCTCGTGCCAATGGTCTTGTTGCGCTGGTACAGCTTATCAAAACATCAAGGACCAGCTTGAGGGTCCTCGGCCCGCTAGAGCCTCGAAATCGTCGAATGGCTGACGTTGTAGCGACCGACCTATCTCAACTAGCGCCTCTCCCGCTTCTCTCCGCTGTAGCGCCTCCGTGATTTGATGTTGCGTTAGCTTTAGCTTCCTTCCAAACCGAACCCCTCTAGCCTGTGCTCGCTTCCTGCCTTCATCGGTCCTTGCTCGGATTAGCTCACGCTCGAACTCGGCTAGCCCACCTAGCACAGTCAACATCAACCGACCGTGAGCCGTAGTCGTATCGGCCCAAGCATCAGCCAGCGATTTGAAACCCGCGCCCTTCTCTGAGATCGTAGCGAGCACGTTGAGCAAGTCTCTTGTTGATCTCGCCAACCGATCTAGCCGAGTGACAAGCAACACATCGCCAGCAGCCAAGCGCATCGATTGCTAGCTGTAGCTGGCGACGGTTGGTCTTAGCTCCACTAATCTTCTCAGCATAGACGTTCGCTCAACGCCAGCGGCTTTCAACGTAGCTCGTTGAGCATCTAGCGTCTGGCCGTCTGTGCTAACTCGGGCATAGCCTACGATCATTGTTTAACCTCCATCATGCAGAAGGGATTTCCTTGGGCCTTTCATGGCCTCAGCGTTTCATTTCGTTCACGATATTTGCACAACGGAAGTCCTTGCACGCCACAAGTCTGTAATGTTCGCCGCGAACGCGATGCGAGACCCCGGGCCCCAAAATTGCTCGCTCGCACGCACGCATTGTGCTGCGCAAATTTTACAGAAAATTCGATTGTATGATCTTCACTCACCGATGCGGTTAGCAAAGGCGTGATGAAAATCTAAAGGTATGGGCTAGGCCGCGTACCTCACAGAACATGTCCGTTATTACCCCCAAAACCGGACATCCAAAAGTTCGTCATTCACCACCAAAAGAAAAACCCCGGGACGTTGCCGGGGTTGCACTGAGCAGAGCCATCAGCGCAAGGGTTGTTCAGTAGGAGGCGGCGGTGCAGGCACTGATGATGACTGCGTGGCCGAGCGACTGCGCAGTGGGTGGTTGCGGGGGTTTGCGCGGGTGGACTGCCCGGGACTGAGGTGGGGGTTCGACCGACTTCAATATCGCAATGTGGGACATCTGGTCTTGCTTGACGGCCAGTTGGTCTTGCTTGGCGGAGAGCTGCTCTACCATGGCAGCGAGCTGATCAACGCCGCGCCGCACGATGAGGAGACTGAGTTCAAGCCGGCTCCAACTGAGGAGAACTTGCAGCCGCCGCCGTGGACCCCTGATCGTCGGGAGGCGGCTTTGCCGCCGAGACGGGCAACAACCAGGCCAGCGACGGAGCCTCCGTCCTGACCATCTTCATTGCTTCGTCGCCGTAGGATTGCCATGCCAACGTCGCGCCCGCGCCGATTAGAACGGCAATGAAAAACCGCGCAAGGGCGCGTACAATTCGCTTCCCAGTCGACCGCCTTTTGACTGTGGAGTAGTCATTGTTGTTCACGGCGGAAGGGCGAGGCTCACGAGGCCACTCCGTGACGACATCGCGTTCATGATACTCGGGTGAGCGCAGTGAGGAATGCGATGTTGGCATCTTTACCCCCGTCTTCAGCAGGGGTAGCCCAACATCGCCGTGTGACACGAGCAAGGCGGGGAAAATCTCATTGCTTTACCTCCGAAAGCGGACATTTGTAACCTGAGATCAGAATGTCCGCTTTGGGCCATAAGCGGACATCGCTCCGCACCTTCCAAGAAAAAAGAGGCCGCCAATTGAGGCGGCCTCTGGAGGCGTGTCCTGACCTCGATTACCAAAGATAGAACCACGCGATAGCCGTCAGAACCACAAGCGCCGCGAGCAGCAATATCGCCCTGCCCTCCGGCGGTGTGAATGAAGCTCTGCTCATGATGGTCGCTTTGCATTGTCATGGACATCTCCACGGGCGTGTTGCCTGCGGGAGGCCGACAGCTCAGGGGCCGGATTGCCCCTAATTCAGGGGTCTCACCGTCCGCAGGCTCGCGCATTCGACTTTAGTCGAAATAGAAATTGGATCAAGAGGCCGCCTCAATGGCGGCCCCTAGCCCATTCCATGCTCCTGTGAAACAATAAATACCATGCTCCTGTGAAAAATAAATACCTAAGGCCAGAAAGCCTCAGCCCCTTCCGGCGATAGCCATCCAAATCATGATTGCGACTGTCAGCACGCCACCAAGAGCTGATGCCAGTGCTCCGTAATCTATTGCCCCGCGTAAGCCTCCATCGTGAGACCCTCCGCTACGAGCACGCTAGAACCGTCATCGTAGCACGGTCATAGCGCCGGTCATGATGCAAGTCTCCGTAACAGGAACCTGCCAAGTAGAACGGTCATTGACTCTTTCATGACACAGCCGACCGCGAGCACGACATACGCGAGTGTCATGGGAATTGAGCGGATGTTGGCCGATGTACGGTATGGCCACGATTAGTAGCTGATCACCGCAATAACGGCAAGGATCAGCGAGATGAGAAAAACGACCTGCGTATCGGTGCATCCAATGTAGGCATGTTGTCCCCCGCTGTTTTGCGTTAGCGCCATCGATGCGCAACCGAAACGTAGCGCAATTCATCGGCCCCTGCAATCCATTGAGCCTGCAATCACTAACCCGGGGGCTCTTCATCAAGGACGAAGGCAGCGCAATGGTGTAGCGCAGTTTAGCTTGATATTGAGGCAGCGCCAGACCAAAGGTACCTAATTGCGCAACCCCGTGGTCACAGCTTGAAGAAATCCAAATTGCTGCATGTGAATTTCTAGATCGCCAATCAAGCGTGCAGTTCGAAATGCTCCTCACCGGGGCGACCGTATTTAAATAATCATATCCATTTTCCCAACGAGATTGCCGCAGGGAAGAGAATTAAAATCTATTTGTGCGTCGTTGATGCGAACGGTGCCCCTGGGCTGAACTGTAGATGCTGGTTTAGGGAAAACAGAACGAGGGGGAGCCAGTCCTGCAACTTCTGTCATTGCATTGTGTAAAATACACGAAATTGGAAACGACGCGGTGTTTTTTACTTCTACAGAGATTTGACTCCTTATCCATTGTTCTTGGAACGGATGGGTTTATCGTAGTAGGCGACAAATATTTTTTAGCGGGCTGATTTTGCTTTGAAGCTTGGGTCCTGCGTTGAAGGCGATTTCCCGTCGGGGTGGGAGCGGGCCGTGTTAAGCTGGATTTAGGTCGAAGCTAAAATGCGTTCCTGTGTACATATAAGTTTGTTCAGCGGCGGATTTTTCTTTCGACATATTCGCTGGCCCTCAACATGCCCTGCGCTGCACCCTACAAATGCGAGGGCAGTCGCCATAATTATCCGCATAAAGGGGACATGACCGAAAAATGCCTGCGGTACTCCGTCATCACCGCCACTCACTGTTGGCAGCTAATAACGTTCGGACAAATTCGATATGCAGAATGGCGTTGACCGTCTCGGAGGCGCCGCCAAGCCATTCGAGCGCCTTACGGAATTTGCCGAATTGGGAATTGTACTCACAAAGAGAGAATTTAGATAGCGCGACCTGCCGTGATGATGGATGGATGCTTGCACTTGGAAGGGTCCTTTACGGAGGGGCAAGATCACGATAGCGACAGGCTTGCTATCTCGCAGTGAGAAGATTGGCTGGTAATAACGGCGTACAGTAACATCGTCATTCTCTATGGGGAGGGAACTAAGATGTCTTACGCATTAATTACGGCACTCATCTTTACGTTAGTGGCGATCGTGCACGGTTGAGGATTTATAATCGATGGGCGGTGCAGATTGGCCCCCACTCCATTTCCACGCAATGTCTCGTGGGCTGGCCTTTGTCGTTGCTGCCCTGCTAGCGATTTGGGGCTTCTCGCTGAACGCCTAGCGACAGCGAGCACAGCGCAACCCTGCGGTGATCGAAGCTTGCGTACCCTCTCACATCATCGGGGACACTTTCCTTTGGCCCACTAATGGCAACTGGCCAAAGTCCATTAATAGCATCGGGCTAGGGCGCTGACATGCGGCCTCTTACGGAGACGACCGAAGGCCTCGTAGTGCTTAGCGTTGAGAAAGAGTGCGTGTTGTCCCGGCCGTTGTCCCGGTTTACGATGTTTTTGCTAAAGCTTTGATCCCTCAAGATAAGACTTGCTTAAGCACATACTTTTTCAGAATGCGCCGCTGAAGTTGCCGCCGTCGATCAGCAGATTTTGTCCGGTGATGTAGCCGGCGTGGGTGGAGCACAGGAACGCACACGCGGCGCCGAATTCATCCGCGTTGCCGAAGCGCTTCGCAGGAATGCGTGGCCATACGCTCGGCTGGCCACCTGATCGACGCTTTTGCCTTTCTGCTCGGCGGTCTTGCTCAACGTGCCGCGCAACCGGTCGGTGTCGAACGCGCCCGGCAGTATGTTGTTGATAGTGACGTTCTTGTCCGCAACGGTGCGCGCGACGCCGGCCAGAAATGCGGTCAGTCCGGCCCGCGCCCCCGACGACAGATCTAGCCCGGCCAGCGGCATCTTTACCGAGCCGGAGGTGATGTTCGACGATGCGGCCGAATTTCCGCTCGCACATCGGGTCGATCGACTTTCTGAATCAGTTCGACCGCAACAACCATGTTGGCGATCACGCCGTCGATCATTTGCTGGCGTGTGAGCTCGCGGAAATCCCGCATGGGCGGACCGCCATTGTTGTTGACCAGGATGTCCGGCTGCGGACAGTGCCGGCGAGAAGCGCCTTCTGGCCTTCGGGCGTCGCCACATCGGCGACAACCGGTATCACCTTGACGCCCGGCAACGCTCGACAATTCCGCCGCAGCGGCCTTCCAGCTTTTTGGCGTCGCGCCCGTTGATCACCACTTCGCAGCCGGCTTCCGCCAGTGCGCGCGCGCAGGCTTTGCCGAGCCCGCGGCTCGACGCGCAAACAATGGCCTTGCGGCCGGCAATTCCAAGATTCATGGGCTCTCCTGTTTGCCGGCGCGAGTGTTAGTGCCGAACGTCGACGCGTCAGCGGCGCGGCCGCGGTCGGGGTTGACCCGCCAGACATAGCCAGGTGTCGCCGTTCTGTAGCAATCGGCTTGGTACGCTGATCGCGAACGGCAGCCCACTGATTCGGGAGGACACCGATGTTGCGCGATCCTGATCGGAACGTGATGGAGCAGGCCTATGCGCGATGGGCGCCGATCTATGATGCGGTCTGCGGCCCGGTTTTCCTGAACGGCCGGCGCGCCGCTGCGTCGGCCGCGCGCGAGGTCGGCGGACGAATTCTCGAAATCGGTGTGGGGACCGGACTGTCGTTCGACGACTATGACGCGACGACGGAAATTGTCGGCATCGACATCTCCGAGCCGATGATTGCCCGCGCGCGCGAGCGGCTTCAGAGCGGCCGCTATCCGTTCGTCAAGGAGCTCGCGGTGATGGATGCGCACGAGCTGGCCTATCAGGACGCCTCGCTTCGACTGCGTGGTCGGCCAATTCGTGATCACGCTGGTGGAGGACCCGGAACGCGTGCTCTCGGAATGCGCGCAGCGTGCTGCGGCCCGGGCGGTCAGATCATCCTGGTTAATCATCTGTATTCCGAGCGCGGTCTTGATTGCCGCCGTCGAGACGTGCTGCTGGCGCAGAAGGCGCGGAAGGTGGGCTTACGCGCCGGAATTTCCCTTTCAGCGACTGGCAGCCTGGGCTCAAGCGCACGGCGGAGCGGAACTCATCGAGCGGCGCAAGGGTCAAACCATTCGTGCGTCTACACGCTGGTCCGTTTCCGTCGTGCCGTTCCCAGGCATGGCGCAAGACCTCAATAGTTGTGAAATAGGTAAACGACACTGTCACAAAACTGAAACGGGCGATTGGTAGATGTCTGCGCATGATCATTGCATCGGAGATCGTCTTACCGTGACGGATAACGCCACGCGACGGTTTCGCGCGCTGTTCATCTCCGATGTGCATCTGGGTACGCGCGGCTGCCAGGCCGACAAGCTTCTCGATTTTCTTCGCCATCACGAAGCCGAAACGGTCTACCTCGTCGGCGATATACGTCGACGGCTGGGCGTTGCGCTCGTCCTGGTATTGGCCGCAGTCGCACAATGACGTCGTACAGAAAATTCTGCGCCAAGCGCGCAAGGGCGTCCGCATCATTTACGTGCCCGGCAATCACGACGAATTCCTGCGCGGCTACTACGGTACCCATTTCGGCGGCATCGAGGTCGTGCGAAAACACCATTCACACAGGAGTCGATGGCAGACGCTATCTGGTCGTCCACGGCGACATATTCGATCTTGTGGTGACGCAGGCGCGCTGGCTCGCGCTGCTTGGTGACAAAGCCTACGAATTCGCACTCACCGCCAATCGCGTTTTCAACGCTTTCCGCCGCGTACTCGGCTGCGCCGTATTGGTCGCTGTCGAAATGGGCGAAGCTGAAGGTCAAGAACGCCGTCAACTACATCGGCGCGTTCGAGAAGGCGCTGGCGACCGAAGCCAGGCACCATCAGGCTGACGGGCGTGATCTGCGGCCACATTCATCACCGCCGCGATGCACGACGACTACGGGCTGCGATACATCAACTGCGGCGACTGGGTGGAAAGCTGCACCGCGGTCGCCGAGGGCCACGACGGCCGGTTCGAGATCATCACCTGGACACAAACCGGCCACGGCACTGATGCTGCTGTGGCGATGCCCGAAACGGCGAAAGCGGCCTGATTGCATGAAAATCCTGGTAGCCACCGATGCTTGGCATCCACAGGTCAATGGCGTCGTACGCACTTTAAGTCACGTCAGCCGCGAGGCCCGTGCGCTCGGCGTTCGAACTGGAATTTCTCAGCCCCGACCAGTTCTGGACTCTACCGATGCCGAGCTATCCGGAAATTCGTCTGGCATTGGCCGCCTCGCGTCAGTGTCGCGCGCCGGCTTGAGCGATCCGGCCGGATGCGATCCACGTTGCGACGGAAGGTCCGCTCGGACATGCCATGCGGCGGGTCTGCCTGCGACGCGACTTGCCGTTCACGACCAGCTTTCACACCCGCTTTCCCGACTACCTTGCCGGAGCGACTGCCGGTACCTGAGCGCTGGACCAGCGAAGCGACCTGGGCCTGGTTGCGCCGCTTCCACGCACCGGCTGCCGCCACGCTGGCGGCGACGCCAACGCTTGCTTCCGAACTCACCACGCGCGGCTTCAAAACGTCAAGCTGTGGCCACGCGGCGTCGATGCCGATCTGTTTCGCCCACGTGGGCAGGCGTCAGTCTGAATTTGCCGCGGCCGATCTTCCTGACGGTCGGCCGGTTGGCGGTGGAGAAAAATCTCGAAGTCATTCCTGAAGCTCGATCTGCCGGGTACCAAGCTGGTCGTCGGCGACGGCCCGGCGCGACAACGGGTTGGCGCGGAAGTTACCGGATGCGGTGTTTCTCGGATCGCATCAGGGTGAGGCGCTGGCCGAAATCTACGCTGCGGCCGATGTCTTCGTGTTTCCAAGTCGTACCGACACCTTCGGGCTCGTGCTGCTGGAGGCGCTCGCGAGCGGCGTGCCCGTTGCCGCATTTCCGCCGCTGCGCCACGCGACGTCATCGGAGATGCGCCGCGTTGGCGTACTCGACGATGATCTGCGGCTGCGCATGCCTCGGTGCTCTGGAATGTTCACGCGAAGAATGCCGCGATTTCGCGCTGAATATGACCTGGGCGACGAGCGCGCGAATTTTCCTCGAGCACGTGACGCACGCGGGCACGCTCCGGGCGCAGGCCCTCGGCGCTCGATGCAATCCCTCTGCGGCGAATATCGGGGCGGGGGCTAGTAGCCTCCAGGTGACGCGCGCACCCATGACAGGCGATTTTGCCCGCGCTACGCTGTCCTCATGGGAGCGCTCGACAATACCATTCTACCGACCGCGGCCGATATCGAGGCCGCATCCAAACGATCTTGCTCGGCGTCGCGGTCCGGACACCGTTGATCAACGCGCCGGTGCTTGATGAAGCGATCGGAGCGCGGGTCTTTCTGAAGGCCGAAACACTGCAGCGCACGGGATCATTCAAGTTCCGCGGCGCTTACAACAAGATTTCCTCCATTCCTCCGGAGCGACGCGCCGCCGGCGTGGTGGCCTATTCGAGCGGCAATCATGCGCAAGGCGTGGCGGCCGCGCACGTCTGCTCGGCATGCGCGCGACCATCGTCATGCCGGCCGATGCACCCAAGGCGAAGCGCGAACGCACGCTCGCGCTCGGCGCTGAAGTCGTACCCTACGATCGCAATAACGAAGACCGCGCGGCCATCGCCACAGAAGATCATGGCTGATCGCGGTGCCACGCTCGTACCGCCCTATGACGATCCTTTGATCATCGCCGGGCAAGGCACGATCGGGCGCCGAAATCGTCGAGGATCTCGCCAGGCTGTCGCTTGAAGCCCGATGTGGTCGTCGTCGGTGCCTCTGGTGGCGGTCTGTGCCGCCGGCATTTCGCTCGGCGTGAAGGCGAGGGTGCCGTCGGCGAAGTTCTATGTCGTCGAGCCGGAGGGCTTTGACGATACGTTGCGCTCGTTTGCCAGCGGCAAACGCGAAGCCAATGCGCGTATGAGCGGCACAATTTGCGACGCACTGATGAGCAACACGCCGGGCGAACTCACCTTTCCGATCACGCGTGAACTCATCGGGCAGGGGCACAACCGTGACCGACGCGGAAGTCGCCCGGGCGGTCCGTTATGCGTTCAATGAGTTAAAGCTGGTCGTTGAGCCGGGCGGCGCGATCGGTCTTGCGGCGCTGCTGGCCGGCAAGACTCGATGTCGAAGGGCAAGATCGTTGTCGGTATTCTGTCGGGCGGCAACGTGGATGCGGATATGTTTGAGCGCCTGATCGCGGCGTGAACGCCGGCCACTCACGTAAACAACGCAAGCGAGCTCGTCTTCACTCAGCGCCAGGATCGATGACAGCGGACCTTCTGGCAAGGCAGCCTTGTCGACGCTCGCGCGGTTCCGCGACGTCAATTCCGGCTCATCTCACACGATACGCCAACCGGCGCGGGGAGGACGAGGCGCGGGCGATTTCCACGAATGCGACCTCTGCCGATGATCGGCCTCGCTGCGCACGAGCGCAATGGCCGGTGGGCTCGAGGCGGTCGGCGATGGAATTGGCAATTCAGGCTGGTCGGGCAGCGGCACCACCGCGAGATGAATTCGCTCGATTTCTTCGGTCGGTTCGGCGCGCATCTCGGATGCGGGTGGTGCCGTCCTCGACCTCCGGCACAGGTCGGCCCGAAGCGACCCGAGGATTCCTGAAATTCGGCGTTCGACCCGTGCGATCAATTCCGGCAAGCGCCTGCCGTCTTCGTAGCCAGAAGGCGTGCCTCAAGGTCGCACTGTGGCGGTACCGATCTCGTCGAGGAGCGTCACGCAGCCGCCGCCTGATCGTGATCGGTCGCCTGCGGCGTTGACTGCGCGACCATGACGGATTGCAACTGTTCAATCGCGGCGAGCAATTGCTCGGTGTCGACGTTTTTGTTTCGCCGTGCATGTTCGGCGAGGAAGGCGCGGCCGCGCTCGCTCGTCGAGAGCGCCTGGCAGAACGCCTGATAGTCGTCCTCGTCCGGCGCACTGGACAGCGGGCCTGACGCGCGCGATGGTTTCGCTCGGCATGTGCAATCCTTGCCGGGCCCGTTTATCAATCATGCGGCTTGATCTCGGCCAGTCGTGCTGCGCCTGGACAACGGCCGGCCGGGCGCGACAAAAGTCGAACTGTACACGAATATGTTGTACGGAAGCGAGGCGAAGGCAATGCGGTTTGTTTTCCAGGCGTTCGGGGACTTCGTGCCGCGCGTCGCTGCGCTTCTATGCCGCCCTGTTCATCTTGCCCGGGATCGCAGATGCCGTTCTTTCCGGTCTGGCTCAAAGCAAAGGATGTGGATGCCGGGCTGATTGGTGTTGTTCTGGCCGTGCCGATGCTCGCGCGGGTTCTGGCGATCCCGGTCATCGCTCGCGCCGCCGATAGGCGCGATGCCGTGCGCGACGTCCTAATCTTTACGAGTGTCGCGAGTGTTGTCGGCTACATTCTTGTCGGGCTTTCCATCCGGCGCCTTTGCCATTCTGATTGCCTACACACTGACGTCGCTCTGCTACACCGCCGCTGATGCCGCTGGCCGAAACCTACGCCCTCAAAGGTCTTGCGGCGCGGGGGCGGGCCTATGGACCGGTGCGGCTGTGGGGCTCGTTCGCGTTTATCTTCGGTAATTTCGCCGCCGGGGTGGCCGCCGATATCATTCCGGCGCGGCAACCTGATCTGGCTCATGGTTGCAGCAAGCGCCCTCGTCGCGCTTGCTGTATGGGCGCTCGAACCGCTCTCGGTCAACGCGCCAGAGCAAGATGCGCAATCGGCGCAGCGTCCGACGTCACTCCGCGATCCTGCGTCTCGTTGCGGTGTTTGCAGGCGCCAGCCTCATTCAGGCAAGCCACGCTTTGTTCTACGGCTTCTCGGCACTGCAATGGCACGCCGCAGGTCTCGACGGCACGTTCATTGCCGCGTTGTGGGCGCTCGGTGTGGCCGCCGAGATCGTCGTTGTTCGCCGGTGCAGGCGCGTCTGCCGCCGTGTCTTACGCCGACAGTGATGCTGATGGTCGGTTCGCTGCGGCCGGGATAGTTGCGCTGGCTGGGCATGGCGGCCGATCCGCCGACGCTTGGTGCTTCCGTGGCTGCAATGTGCTCCATGCGCTGTCGCTTCGGCGCGACCCATCTCGGCACGCTGATGTTTCTTGCGCACCACACGCCCGCGGGCCAAGCGGCCACCGGCGCAGGGCTATCTTGCGATCGCGGCCGGCCTGGCGATGGCCGCCGCAACCGGAGTCTCTGGCGTGCTGTATCAGGACTTCGGCAGCCGGGCCTATGCGGCGATGGCGCTAGTGGCGATCGCCGGAGGCGCTTGCGGATCTGGTAGCGCACCGGACTGCGGCGTAATCCGACGGGCTGACCGCGTCTGATCGCGCGTGACTGCGATCGCAACTGGCCACGATGCCGTTCAGTTCGCTGCCCTGCATGAAGATCATTTTGCGCGACAGGCCGCCGTGCCTGAGTGATCCATCGCCGCACCGAGACCGGATAGATGCTCCAGAGCGCCTGCGTTCCCAACGGACTCGTTATCGGCCGTCCGTCGCGATCCGGCATCCACGCTGCATGAAAGCCGAAGCGCGCGCGCGAGGTGGCGCATATACGCTCTCGCGGGGACCACGCCGAGCACCAAGCGTGCAGGCGGACAGACAATTTCCATCGACGATCGACGCGCTCGCCTGACGAGCGCACGGTTGCAAACGCATCGCAGATAGTGGCCGATCTGGCCGCCACGATCCTCTGCGATCCGCATGGTCGCGGAAGCCGATGTCACACTGAGCGCCACCACGGCGGCGCCGAGAAGCAAACCCCGAATTTGCATTTCCCCGTCCCTGATGGTCGCCCTGCCTCGAGCGGCGGTGCGATCTTGGAATCGAGTGTAAGCTAAGCCAGCCGACTGGCGAATCAAGCTTTGCCTGCCAAAAATTGAGTGGATGGCGTTCGCGTCGAGGCAAATTTCATGAACGGAATCAGGCAGGTGCCGTAACTACCGGTGTCGACACTGGTCGGTCATGCAGCAGGTTCCAATACGCTGGCTTTCAACCCCAGAGGGCGGGCACGGGTGGGTACGACCAGGCTGCCGGCGTAGCGCAGACCATCTGGGCGATCTTTGCTGAGCAATAGTGGCCCGTCGAGATCGACGAAGCGCGCGTTCTGAGCGAGCAGAACGGCCGGTGCCATCGCCAGCGAAGTGGCGACCATGCATCCAACCATGATCGTGAAGTTCCGCTGCTGAGCCTCGACCATCATGGCCAGCGCTTCCGTCAGGCCGCCCGCCTTGTCGAGCTTGATATTCACCGCGTCGTATTTCCCGGCGAGCGCGGGAAAGCGAGGCGCGATCGTGAACACTCTCGTCGGCGCAGACGGGAATGGGCCGCTTCATCTGGCGCCAGCGCCTGATCTTTTCCCTTCGGGCAGCGGCTGTTCGATGAGCACGACACCTGCTTCGGCGCAGGCCGCGAAATTGGCGGCGACGATTGTCGTCGTTCCAGCCTTCGTTGGCGTCCACAATGAGCGTCGAACCCGGCGCGGCTGCGCGACACCGCGGCGATGCGAGCAGCATCACCTTCGGCGCCGAGCTTCACCTTTAGCAGCGGCGCGGCTCGCCACGCCTTTCGCTGCCTTTCGCCATGGCAGTCGGGCGCATCAAGGGAAATCGTGTAAGCGGTCGTCAGCTCGTGTGGGGCGGGCAAGCCCGCGACATCATGGATCGGACGGCTGCTGCGCTTTGCCTCGAGATCCCAGAAAGCGCAGTCGAGCGCATTGCGTGCGGCGCCCGCCGGCATCGCCGTCTGCAGCGTCCGCCGGTCGAGGCCGGAGGCGAGCTTCGGTCGCATGGCATTGATTTGTGCCATGACGCTATCGACGCTTTCGCCGTAGCGCGCATACGGAACGCACTCGCCGCGACCGCGGACATTGCCGTCATCAAGTTCCGCAACGACGACGACCGCTTCCGGTTTTGCTGCCGCGGCTAATGCCGAAGGAACCGGCAATGGGCCAGCGTTCGACTGCGAGGGTGAGGGTGGCTGGCCTACTCACGATAACATCCGGAAAGCAGACCGCGCCGGCCAGCTATGGCGGACTGTTCGTGCGGATCAGTCGAAGCGGCCCGCCGCATGCGCCAGCATGGTGTAAACCTTGCCCGTTTCCGACGTGAGATAGGTTCGCGCCACCACCTGTCCGCGATCGTCGCGGGAAACCTCGTCGAGCAAGCCGTTCGAACTCGCTGATGTAGCGATCAACGGTCTGCTTGAATTCGCGGTCCGCGCGATACTTCTTGCGGATATCGTCGAATGCCTGCTGACCCTGCAAGGTGTAGAGCCGGCGGGTGAAGACATTGCGTTCCCCGCGCTTGTAGCGGTCCCAAAGGTCGGCGGCCGCATCGTGGTCGATCATCCGCGCGATGTCGACGGAAAGAGAATCGAGCGACTCGATCGTGTGCCGAGGAGACCTATCGTCGCTTCCTCGTGTGGTGGCGGGCTCACGCGTGTTGGCTCGCGCGGTAATTCGCGCTGCGGCTCGCTCTCCTCGCGCGAGGCGCGATTGAGAAGGTCGGTCAGCCAGCCACGACCGGGTGGAGATCGGCGTTGCCGGCGGTGAGCGGCGGCGGCTCGCGGCGCGACGCGGCGCGTAAGCTACTGGCCTCGGTCCGCTGCGGGGGACGCTGCTGGACTTCATTGCGCGGTGGCGGCGTCTCGTTGCGCGGCGCTGGGCTCGGTGCGCCCGCCGACAACAGCGAGCGTCGGCTCCTCGCGTGTGCGACGGGTCGGCTCGATCGCATCGAGATTTCGCCCGTGCCGGGCAACGATACGATTGAGTTCGGCCAACGCCTCGATCTGGTCCACGATAACGCGGCGCATTTGCGCGGCGCTTTCGGCGGTTTCCTGTGGCAGTTCGAACACGCCGCGACGCAGTTCGCCGCGCGTCGCGTCCGAGCTCGCGCTGCATTTCCGGACGCCATCTGCTTCATGCCCTGGACAGCTTCGGCAAAGCGCTCGTTGGCGCTACGGAACAGGGCCTCGGTATCGCCCGTAGTCTGCTCGTAAAGCGACCGCATGGCCTCGGTTGCGCGCTGACGCTCATCCTCGGCATTTTCGCGCACGCGTTCGTATTGCTCGCTGATTGCGCGCGTGCCTTCGGCGCTCGCCTCTGACACAAGACGCGCGCGACTTCACGCGCGCGTGTCGAGGCGGCTTCGAGGGATTCGTCGAGCAGGCCGGAGAAGCGGTTCAGCCGCTTTTCGAGATCCTCGGTGCGGATATCGAGCGTGGCTACTAGTGAATCGAGCTGAACGCGGCGCTCGTTGACGGTTGTCTTCGGTGCGCTGGTTGCTGTGTTCGATCAGACTCGACGGCCTTGGCGAGTTCACGACCGTGAATATCGAACTGGCGGGCCAAGCTGGCCCGAGATCGTTGATGACCTGGGCGGTGATATCGCGGAAACCGGCGATGTTCGTCTCCACGCGCCCGGTGGCTTCGCCGGTGGACTGGGTAATTTCGGTCATCGCGCTGACGAATTCGGACACGCGCACCATGAGCGTGTTCTCGAGCGCGCCCATGTTCTCGTGGGCGCCGCTGAGCACTTCCTGCAGCATAATGTTGGCTTCGCGCAGCCGCTCGAACAGCGTGGTGGTATCGGAACGCAGCATCGTGTGCGTTTCCAGCATTTCCTTCACGCTCGACGTCGCGGTCTCTTTCGACTGGGCGATCGCCTTCTGCGTGACGTCATTGAGCTCGGTCAACGTGCGGCTGACCGCGCTGGTGCGCAGCCTCGCCCGCGGTATTGATCATGCGAGAGATTTCGGTGCTGTTGTCCATCATCGTGCGCGTAAAGGCGAAACCTCGTTCTTCGATCGCCTTGACGGCCTGGTCTGTGGCGGTCGTCACTTCACGCGTGAAATGATTCGCCTTTCTCGGTAATGGCAGAGAGCACGCCGCCGCTCTTTTCGGACAGAACGGTGGTCATTTCATTGGCGCGCCGGCTGACGGCGGTCGCGATCTCCTCGGCCTTGCCGACGAAGCTGCGGGCGACTTCCTCGCTCGACGCCGACAAGCGTGCGTTCCGCGTCGCCCGCGCTTGCGCGAATAGCCTCGGTGGTAGACAGCGCGAGCTTGACCGAGCGAGCGCTCGGCTTCCGCCGAGTTGACCTTGATCGGCCTGGCTCAGCTGCTCCAGCCGTGCATTGAGTGCGTCTGCCGCGGCCTTGCTGCGGGTCTCGATCTGGCTCGTGACCGTTTCGGCCCGGCCGACCAGCAGTTCTTCGAAGCGGCCGATGCGGCTGTCGAGATTGTTGGCGACTTCGAGTGCGCGGGCGCCCAGGGTCTGGTCGATCTCGCCGATCTTGGCGCTGATCGCATCCGCGACCTCGGCTCCGCGCGAATTGATGGTGCCGGCCACCTCGCCGATGCGCTGGTCGAGTGCGCCGACGACGTCCTTGCCGCCTTCGGTGAGAGTCTTGGCGAGTGTCGGAAATACGCGTGCCGAGCAGCGTCTCGAACTGCGCAAGCCGCTGGTCGAGCGTGCTGGAGATCTCGCCGGTGCGGCCGGTCACGCCGCTGGTCGAAGGTATCGATGTAGTTACGCAGAGCCTCGGCCACATCCTGGGTGCGCTGGCCGAGTCGTGCCGACCAGCTCGCCGCCGTAGTTCTTCACGGTGTGGTCGAACTCGGTGATGTGGCGGGTAATCAGGTTTCCGAGGTTGCTGGAGATCTCGCGAAATTTTCTCGCTGAGCTCGGTGCCGCCCTGATTGAACATTGTCTCGAAGGCCTGCAGGCGCGCCGCTAGCATTTCCTTGACCGCGTCGCCGCGGGTGTTGAGGGTCGCAACCAGTCGATTCAGCGCTATCGCGGAAGGCTTCGGCATACCGCGTCGCTGCGGTTCCGTCATCGTTCGGTGATGCGGCCGCCGGTTTGTTCGAGCTTTGCAACGACATCGCCGCCGCGCAGCGAAAGGTCGAGAACAAGCGAGTCTCCGGTCGAGCGCAGTGCTGTGTTTACCTCATCGGCGCGTGCGGCAATCGATTCCGCCAGACGAGAACTCGTCTCGGCGATCGCATCCGTGAATTGTTGCGAGCGCGTGGCCATGGACTCGACGGTGACGGATGATTTTTCCGCGAAACCCTGCGCAACCTGGTCGAGACGCGCACTCATCATCTGCTGCAGACGGGCCGCAAGTTCGGCGAATTCGTCGTGCACGTGTTCTGTCTTGAAATTGAGGCTGGCCGAAAGGCGGTCGCTTGCCGATGAAATAGCAGTGGTCGCCTGATCGCTCGTCGTTTCAAGGCGTTCGAGCAGCGATGAGCCGCGCTCGCTGAGCGCGTCGATCATCGGAATCGCCGGCGTGACCGAGCGCCAAGGTGATGTGTTCGCCCTTCTCGGTAAGCGATCGGGTAACGCGTTGCGCCACCTCATTGACCTTGTCGGCAACCAGATCTCCGACGGAGGTGACATCGTGCGCCAGGTCGAGGTGCACGCTCGCTATCGCGTTGCGTACATGTTCGGCCTGGTTGACCAAAGTTTCGCGCTGATTGCTCAATTCGGTGAGGAGATCGCGAATTCGCACTTCGTTGTCGTTGTAGGCGCGCTCGAGCGCGGAAACCTCGTTGTGCACCAGTGCTTCCAGCTCGGCGGCGCGCGCGAGGGCGCGTTCGACGCCGTCACCCATGGCCGCGACCTCGCGGCGGATGGCCTGACCGACGTTGACGATTGACTCATGTGCGACGGTCTCGGGCTGCGCAAGACGCATCGCTACTTCGGCCATGGACTCAGCGACGACACGCATGTCCTGGGCACGGGTGAACATATGCGCGAGCAGAGAAGAAGATCGCCGGCACGATCAGTACGGTGGCGAGCGCTACAATGGCGGCTAGGCCGAAACCTGAGGCCGGGAATGCGGATCGCAGCTCGGCGCCGTACAGCGAGGCGATGGCGAGACCGCCTACAATCCAGATGAATCCGCCAATAGCGGCGGCGATATAGGGTGTGCGCGAAGAACGGTGGCGCAGGGTCTGCAAAATCTGGCCGATATCCACGCGGTCATCATTAGCGGCACGGCGCGGCGTACTTTCGCCGAGCGGCCACGCCTGGGACGCATCTTGAGGAAAGAGGTCGGGGCCGGGGGTGTCGCGGGCGAGGCGGCGTCTTTGTTGGCGTGCCGGTCCGGGCCCCGTCTCGGTGGCACGCACGTTGAGGAGCTTCCTGAATGGCAGAAGGGCCTCTTCGGTCGCGTCTTTTGACTTCTGCGGATTATTCGCCATTTCGGTTGTCGCCTCGCCATTACGCCGGACTTGTCGCCGCGGCCCGAACCGTAACGATAAACGGGGTCACTGCCGCGGACACGGCACCGCGGTGCCGTTGAGCCGCACGCTCCCCGAAGATCGCCCAGTCATCATCCTATCGCCTTGGCAAACCGAAAGAAACCGCGGCGGTAACGACTTTTCCACTATCGTTAACTGACCTGCTAACCATAGCGAAGGCTGGGCTTTCGCACGTCCCGATATCCACAGGGGAGCGAATTGAGGCCGTCGTGGGGCGACCCGTCGAGGCCGCGCGAGGCGCAATCGAAACACCGCCTTAACCACCATCATTTGTGGCGCACGCATTGTGGCCCGGGCGAGCCCCTTATTTGCCCTGGATTTGGTCCCGTTCAGGTCAAAGTCCCCAAAACAAATAAGGCTCTCGGGAGGCCAAGATGGTCCAGGGCGCAGTCAGCTTTGTCGATCGTAACGGCCCGGCGCACGGATAGTGCCGTGCTCGATCGCGCGCCACCTGGCGCGCATGACCTTCAACGATCCCAGCCTCGAACAGGAAGTCTTGCAGCTCTTCGAGCGGCAGGCCGAACTGCTGATGGCGCGTATCCGCAAAAGCGACGCCGGCCGCAATCGCCACGCTTGCACACACCCTCAAAGGATCCGCAGTCGGTATCGGTGCTGACCGCGTCGCGCAGGCGGCCGCAGCCGCCGAACTAGCCGCAAGCAGTGCGCCAGCCGAGTGCGATGGTGCGATCAATCGGCTCGCGCAGGCGAGTCGACGAGGCAAGGGCCGAGATCGCAGCGATGCAACGTCGCGGGTGACGGGGGATGGCGTCTCGGCGCGAATGACTATATAGAGGCCCGCGTCATCTGCGACAAAGTCATTCCTGCTATCCCTTCCAATGCCGAAGATCACCTATAACGACTCCAGCGGTGCGGGCCGCACGGTCGACGCAGAACTCGGCTCGACCGTGATGGAAACCGCGATCCGCAACAACATTCCCGGGGATAGAAGCCGAGTGCGGTGGCGCCTGCGCTTGCGCCACTTGCCATGTTTACGTCGACGAGGCCTGGCGCGAGAAGGTCGGCGGTCCATCGCCGATGGAAGAGGATATGCTCGACTTCGGCTACGACGTGCGCCCGAATTCGCGGCTGTCATGCCAGATCAAAGTCACGGAAGACCTTGATGGGCTCGTGGTGACGACACCGGACAAGCAGGCGTAAGCTGCGCTGACGCGGAACCGGATGGGACGGTTCTTATCGGGTCAGTACAGAGAGTGTCCGTGACCTCCTTCAAGACAACGTGTTGCATTGCCGGCGGGGGACCTGCCGGGATGATGCTCGGCTTCCTGCTGGCGCGCGCCAGGCGTCTCCGTCATCGTGATCGAAAAGCACGCCGATTTCCTGCGCGACTTCCGCGGCGATACTGTTCATCCATCGACGCTGGAGATGATGTACGAACTGGGCCTGCTCGACGAATTTCTCAAACTGCCGCATTCGGTCGTGAAGCGAGATTTCACTGCAAATCGGCAAAGACCGTGTGATCGTCGGTCATTTCGAGCATCTGCCAGTTCATTGCAAATTCATTGCGCTGATGCCGCAATGGGATTTCCTCAATTTTATCGCAGATCGGGGTAGGCGTTATCAAACGTTCGACCTGCGGATGCAGACGGAAGCGATCGATCTGATCGAAGAGAATGGGCGCGTTGCCGGCGTGCGCGCGAAGATCACCAGAGGGCGAGCTCGAAATCCGCGCCGAGCTCATTGTCGGCTGCGATAGTCGCCATTCTACCATACGGACGAAAGCTGGCCTCAAAAGCGATGATTATGGCGCACCAATGGATGTGATGTGGTTTCGCTTGTCACATCAGGCCGGGCGACTCCGAGGAGACCGTCGGCCATATCGAAAGTGGCCGCATGATGGTGATGCTCAATCGCAACGACTACTGGCAGTGCGCATACGTCATACCAAAAGGAACAGCCGAGGAGGTCAGGCGCGCCGGCCTCGATAAATTTCGCCAGGTCATCGCCGACATGTCGCCATTCGTGCGTGACCGTCTTGGTGAGATCGAAAGTTGGGACCAGGTCAAATTGCTGACGGTGGCCGTGGACCGCTTGCGCCGCTGGTTCCGGCCGGGTCTGCTTTGCATAGGCGATGCGGCGCACGCGATGTCCCCAATTGGCGGCGTCGGCATCAATCTCGCGGTGCAGGACGCAGTGGCAGCCGCCAATATCCTCGCGCAACCTTTGCGCCATGGAACCATGACAATCGAAACGCTCGAGAGCGTGCAGCGGCGGCGCGAATTTCCCACGCGCTTCACGCAACGCCTGCAACTCGTGCTGCAAAACAATATCATCGGTCCGGCCCTCGAAGGCCGGCGGCCGGAGAGCGCCGTTCTTTATGAAAATGATTCAGTGGCCGCTACTGCGCCGCATCCCGGGTCGCCTGCTAGCGCTTGGCATAAGACCGGAACATATCCGTACGCCAGATATTGCGCTTCCGACACGCAATAGTGCCGCCTAAGGCTTCATTCCCGCCGGCGCGACCTGCGACGATTTAAGCCCCATTTCGTCAAGCGCTTTGCGTACGAGGCCGGACGCCTTTGCTTCCTCGATAAACTCGCTCACATAGGCGAGAGCTGCCGGCTTTCCCTTGGGCACGCAGACGGCCGTGCTCGAATTGAGAAATGCATCATCGAGGATACGGGACCCGGCGATTTTTCCGACCAGTCCGGACAACGACTCGCGCGAAAGTGCAATCGCCTCGATCCGGCCTTCGCGCATTGCCGCCACAGCCGCGTCGACACCGGCAAAATCAATATGGGTGGCGTTGGAAGTTGCTCTCTTGGCGGCTCGAAAGGTTGCGGTATTGGCAACGCCGCCGATGCCCGTTCCTTTGGCGTCTGCGTCTTTCACCGAACTTATTTTCGAACCGGACGCGACCAGAAAAGTGCTCTGCAACAAATGATAAGCGTTACCGAACGCGACGAATTTTTTCGCTCTTCATCGACCGGAAGAAAGGCGACGTCCCAGCGATCGGCATCCGCCGAGTTCTGAATCTCGCCAGAGGCCTGGTGCGGAATGATCTCGAGGGCACGCCAAGCTTCGCGGCGAGCGCGCGGCCAAACGTGACGGCAACCCCGCGGTAGCTGTCCCGTCTTTGATGGCGAATTGCGCGGAAGGCGCAGGTGCGACGGCAATTGCGAGCCGCAATTTGCCGGTCGGAGCGAGTTCTTTCAGCACGGCTGTATCTGCCATGGTCAGCTCCAAAAAACCGGGCGGCGAGTGCCGCCGCCCATCTTCGCGTGATAGCACGCCGGAACTATGGTTTCATCCCGGCCGGCGCCACCTGTGAATTTTTCAGATCCATGTCGTCGAATGCCTTTCGCATGAGGCCTGATGCCTATGGCGTCCTCGATGAATTGGCTGACATAGGCGAGCGCCTCCATTTTCCCCTTTGGCACTGGCGACAGCCGTCGATGAATGCAGGAGTCCGCCGTCGAGGACGCGCGAACCGGGAATCTTTGCGGTCAGCCCGGAAAGGGACTCGCGCGAAAGCGCTATGCAATCGATCTCACCCGCCTTTATTAGCGGCGACGGCGGCGTCGACACCCGGCACTGTGACAAAGGTCGCCTTGGGCGCGGTCGCAAAGTCGCGGTATTCGCGACACCGCCGACACGCACGCCGGATCTGTTGACGTCCTCGATTTTCCGCGGGCTTCGCGCCGGGCGCCACAAGGTAGGTGCTTTGCAACAGGTGATAGGCATTGCCGAAGTCGACGAATTTTTTCGTTCCGCGTCAACCGGCATAAAAGTGACATCCCATCGATTGGCGTCGGCCGAATTCTGAATTTCGCCCGACGCCAGATGCGGTACGAACTCAACCGGAACGCCCAGCTTTTTCGCGATTGCCGATCCCAACTCCACGGTCACGCCGCGATACTTGCCGGTTGCTTCATCCTTGATCGCGTAGAGCGCGGAGGGCGCCGGCGCGGACTGCGATCGCCACACGCAGTTTTCCGGTCGGAGCAAGTTCTTCCATCACGTCCGCCTTGGCTGGCACGAAGGCGCCGCAGGCAAGTGCGATGGCGAAACCGAGGCGAGCGATTGGCGACGGCATAGAACTCTTCCGTAAAGAAGAGAGCGCCCGGGTAGGGCGCCCCTTGTTGGTTTCAGGTGGCCTGCATCGCGGCCTTGACCTCGGCGCCGGCGTGTAGGGGGATCGATCGCAAGCAGCACTGCTTTCGTTGCAGGTGAGTACAGTGGTGTGATGCATGAAGGCGCACAGCGGCGCCGTCGATATGGACGGCTTGCGAGGCGCCGCACTGACCAAGACCGCACGCCGAAAACTGGGGGCCACGCAGCCCATAAGGTTATCGCGCAGCACGTAAAGCAGCGGCAGTCTGGGTCGTCATGCGTGATCGAGCACACGTTTGCCATTCACATTAGTGCGATTTTATATATGGACGTCTCCCCCGCGCTCGTCAGCGCGGATCTTGTCGTCGCGGACTTACGGCCCGCGCTGTTGACCATCGGCCAATTCGGCTCGAACCTGGTGCCGCACGCGCAAGTCTAGTCCAAATCGGGGAGAGCGTCAGCCTGCGTCGATGCGGTCCGGATGTTACTGGGTGGCGGCGTAATATTGCCTGCCGCCGCTGGCGTGCCGACATGTACGCGACACGCCAGCAACACTTGACGGTTCCGTGACCAGGGCCAATCTTCGCACCCAGATCCGGTCAGAAAGCTCCGAGAGAGAAGTCGGCTCATGTTCGTCACTTCTTTCCAGGAGCTGAAACAAGGCGGGCGTCCCGGTGACGCTGCGCGAGCATATCTGACGCTGATGCAGGCCATGGACGCCGATCTCGCCTCGCGCAAGGTCGAGGATTTTATTATCTCTCTCGCGCGACACTGGTGAAGGACGAGCGCAATCTGGACAAATTCGACCGTGTGTTCGGTCATGTAGTTCAAGGGTCTGGAAACGCTCGACGAGGCGATCGAAGGCGACATTCCATCGGAATGGTTGAAAAGGCTCGCCGAGAAGTTTTTGACCGAGGAGGAAAAGAAGCAGATCGAGGCAATGGGTGGACTCGACAAATTGCTCGAGACGCTGCGCAAGCGCCTCGCCGAACAAAGCGCCGCCACCAGGGCGGTTCAAAATGGATCGGCACGGCCGGGACCTCTCCTTACGGCGCGCTATGGATACAATCCTGAAGGCGTTCGCATCGGCCAGGATGCCAACCGGAATTTTCGCGCCGTCAAGGTTTGGGACAAACGGGAGTTCAAGGATCTCGATGATGAGGTTGAACTCGGCACGCGCAATATCAAACTTGCACTTCGTCGTCTGCGAAAATTCGCGCGCACTGGCGCGCCCGAAGAGCTCGACCTTGATGGCACCATCAAGGGCACGGCGCACAAAGGCTACCTCGACATTCTGATGCGTCCCGAACGCCACAATGCGGTGAAGGTTCTTCTGTTCTTCGATATCGGCGGCTCCATGGACTGGCACATCAAGGCGACCGAGGAACTATTCTCGGCTGCACGTTCCGAGTTCAAACACATGGAGTACTACTATTTCCACAACTGCCTTTATGAGCGCGTATGGAAGGAGAATCGCCGCCGGTTTCAGGCTACTACGCCGACATGGGACGTGCTGCACACCTACCCACACGACTACAAAGTGATCTTTGTCGGCGATGCGTCCATGTCGCCGTACGAAATCGCGGCGCCAGGTGGATCGGTGGAGCACTACAACGATGAGCCGGGCGCAACATGGCTCGATCGCGTGACCCGCACTTATCCTGCCTGTGTATGGCTCAATCCGGTGCCCGAAAAGGAATGGGCCTTTACCCATTCGATCGGCATGATTCACAAGCTCATGGGCGGCCGCATGTACCCGCTGACGCTTGACGGGCTCGACAGGGCGACGCGCGAGCTGGGCGCTAGCGCGATCGAAGATTGCTTGTTCGGGCGCGACGCCGTCGCTTTAGTCAACCGGGAACCCACTCGTCGTCTGCTTTCACGTAAGAGCGTTTGACCGCCGTCCAGGCGATCATGTGCGCCCGTTTCGCGGTCAAATTCTCCGGCATGTGCCGCGGTAAGCACTGATTGAACGCCCCGATAGCAGGTGTTTTCGACACGCGGTGGTGTCGGCGTTTACGCGATAAGGCATGTCAAACACTCTTTGCTCGCTCAACGGCCGGACGAGAACGAGTTCTCCTGTGGTAAAGTATATGGGGCCGGCACCTGACGCCCGGTGCGTGCGTGTGCAAGAGCTCGATCTATCCTCGCGACCGCGGGCTGCCCCTCTTCAGCCGTTGCGGGGCTTGACCGATGGCGGCGGCCTGATAAGCCCCTCGCCCTGTCAGTTTGCACGCTTGAGAAGCCCGCGGATCGCCAGGCTCGGTTTAGCGCATGCGCCTCTTGTTTGGCAGCGTCGAGCGCCAGCCAGCCCGTCGCCGGATCGTCGGGGCGGCCCTGTTCCCGTTGCAACGCCATTGCTTCGCGCACCAGCGAGCAACGCCTATCGGCGCTGGCGGTATTCCCGGATCACGCGCGCTTGTTGATGAACAGACCTTCGCAAAGCCGGAACGTGAGTTCGGCTCTCGCTGCCTTGCGGGTCCAGGGTCGCCCTAACCTCCGGCGTAACCTGCGTCAGCATCGCACGCAGCAATGCCTGCATGGTGGCGTCATAGCGCGCCGCCCAGCTCTTGAATTCCATCATCTTGTAAATTTGCTCCTCGTGAGTTGTCTGCAGGCCTGCAACGTCGAGGGCATTACGCCATTCGTCCACGGTCCAGGCGCGCAAGTGGCTGGATCGCGAAGGCGCTCGAACGCGTTCACGTAGTCGCCGACGCTGCCCTGCGGAACCACGTTGTCGACTAATGCAAACAAGGCTCCAGGCTTGAGAACGCGATGCACCTCGGCAAGGAATTCTGAAATCGAGTCGAAGTGATGCGGTGCGATGCGACGCGTAACGAGATTGAAGCTTTCGTCCTCGAAGGGAAGCGCCTCCGCCTTGGCATAAGCAGTGCGAATGTTGGTGAGCCCGCGCTTGGCTGCTTCGCCTTTCACCATGTCGAGCATTTCCTGGGTGATGTCTGTCGCCCACATGCGCGCAACGTGCGGGGCGAATGTATAGGCGACGTGGCCGCCGCCGGTGGCGACGTCCAGTGCGCTCCAGGTCTTTTGCGGGAGGTAAGGGCGACAAGTCGTTCCAGGCTCTTTCCGGCCGCGTGTGGTTTGCTGGTGAGGTAGTGCGCGGCAGTTTTGCCGAATTGCTCCTGGACGGCTGTTTTGGACATGGATCGCATTCCGGTGTGGGGTACCTGCGGACTATATAGCCCGTGTTATTTCGGTTTGTTCTCCGTCATATCACTAGCGGATCAGTGGCTTAGCTTCCAGTCGCATCCGCCATGTTGATGTTGCGTCATGTCGCAACAGTTCTCCCTTACGTTTCAACGATTCCCAATCACTCCCGGCAACTCCATGCGACATGCTCGCGACATGGAGCAGCTCAGATTTGTCGAGTTAGTTTTTCAAGCAGTCGAGTGAGGCCGTCGCGCAGCCGCTCCAGTGCCGGCGCGCCATAACTACGCGCTCTTGTCTTTAGGTTCCGGAGGAAGAATTTCGGGGTCGGATACAGATCTGATGAGCGAGTTTTCTTTCAGATATTTATGGTACTGCGTGACAACGGCTTTTGTTTCTTTCAGCGTGGCGAGCCGCCATTGAATCTCAAGATTTTCATTGCCGGCGATGCTTTCGATAATTCTGCGTTCTTCTACAAGTAGCTTAAATTCACTTGGTTGGCTTGGGTCGTCATTGCCATTGAGTTTGGTGGCGAAATCGATGCGCCCAGTGGGGACCCAATCCCGTTTTACGACACCCTCATTACTCAACCGGCTTTTCCCACTCCCTAAGCTTGCAATCACTGTCAGCGGATTATCCATCTCTCATTTCCTTCTCAATCAGGGGAAGCGGAACGGCGGCATCTTGATCGAGCGCCGGGCTAAAAGAAAGGGCCAGGTGGCGATGCTGAATCCGAGCCCGGCCCTAACAACCGCGTATCATGGGTGGAACCAAGGGGACGCGGTCCTGAAAATAACGTTTGCAGAGTTGCTCCGTTCCTGTTCTTGCAATATATCGCCCGCATGTTGTGGCGTATGCGTAGCTCCCGCGGCAGGCCTTCAAATGCGCCTGCTGCTTTCATTCATCCGTGCCAGCCAATCGTCGCCAAGCAGCCTCCAGCGGGACCTGGCTGGGCGCACGAGCTGAAGCATGACGGCTACCGGCTGCAGATCCATGTCCGCGATGGCCGGGTGCGCCTCTACACCATGAACGGAGCCGACTGGTCGAAACGCTATCCGCTGATTGTCGATGCTGCGGCACATATCAAAGGCAATGCAATTCTTGACGCTGAGGTTGTCTGGATTGGCCCGGATGGGGTTGCGGACTTCGACGCGTTGCATAGTCGGGTCAACGATAAAAGTGCCAGCGCTTGTGCTTTCGATCTTCTAATGCTCAACGGCGACGATCTGCGACGCAGGGCCTATGTGGAACGCAAGGCGGCGCTGCGGAAGCTTCTGCGACATGGTCGCGGCATCCAGTACGTTGAACACGCTGAGGGCCATGGCGACAGATTGTTTGCCGCCGCGTGCAAGCTCGGGCTGGAGGGTATTGTTTCCAAGAAGCTCGACGCGCCCTATCGCTCGGGGTCGTCGAAGACCTGGATCAAAGTCAAGAATCCGAAGCACCGGCTGCCACGCGCGCAATTGATGGGGCTTCTGATCTAATCCCTATGGCAAGCTTAGGCGGCCACGACATATTGAAATAGCGACAGCCCTCCTTGGTGTTATTATTACTACTCTACATGGAGGTTGAAAAATGATGATGCGCACGATTTTCGTGGCTGCCGCTGCTCTTGCATCGGTAAGCTTCAGCCCAGGACACGCGGAGGGCGCCGCGGCTCCGTGGTGCGCGGTGATCGACGTAGGCACAGGTAGTGTATATTGGGACTGCCAGTATAGCTCGTTCGACGATTGCTACCGCAGAGGCAATATTTTGGCGGGCAATCGTGGCTTCTGCAATCACGAGCCCGTACTACGTCGCTGGATACGCGGAGCAAAGGCAGACCCGGAAACATCGCGCCCACTAATCGGAACTGGCGTGGGCTGTGGTGGTAGATCAAAGGCGTCAATCGATACAGAACAAGTGCTTCGTGTCGAAGACGGTCAATTTCTTCCCCTTAACGTATAAGATTGAGATTTGAGGTAGGTTATCATCGGATCGTCGATAGGCACACGAGAGAGGCCTCGTCGACTTCCTTCGCGAGGACCATTCCGTGTTGTTCGAGCATTGTTATGTCGGTTCGCATCATAATACCCTCCGACAGTCAGTGGATTAGTTAAACGATCCCATTAACCGGGCTGCTCAAGCTGAGACCCACTCGTCCAAAATATTGAGACAACTTTTGATCGGCGTCGAGTACACGAAGCAGGCGCTAATGCGAGATCTTTTTGAATGTTGCAGTTAGGGCACGGTGATTTGTTGTGTCGGTAAACTGGGTCAGAACGGCGGGGATGGCCGGGTGAAGCTCTACACCATGAACGGAGCTGACTGGTCGGCGCGTTATCCGCTGATCGTCCGGGACGCGGCTCAGCATAGACGGCTCCGCGATTATCGACGCGCGGAGGTGGTCTGGCTGGTTCCGAAGGAATGGCTGTCTTCGGACTGCGCTGCATAGTAGCGCGAATGACGCCAAGGGCGCCTTTGGGCGACTGAAGTTGTTGTCATGCCAACCGGCATTTAGGCGGCCCTTTTTCTTTGGTCCCATCTGTCCTGAACGGTGCTAGTTTAGCGGTGCCGCCAGGACAAATCCTCCTCTGGCAGTTTGGCGGTAACCTATAGGACTGCCGCTGACACTACGGCAGTCCCTTTGTTTGGTCAGCTACAAACGAAATGCCCGTCAAATGCGCTGCACGGTTACGCAGCGAACCCGCGAAGCTGAGCGATGCCGATATTTTAGGGCGCGCGGTGGCTCTCACCAAAAGACTCGAGCTCAGGTCCGTTGCCCGGGGCTTTGTTGTGTGCGGCTCCTTCAGAAGCGGTAGTTGACCCCGAACTTGACCGTGGAGATGGTCTCTTCGATATCAATCGGCACCACTTCGGGGACGCCAGCAATCGTCCAGGGAATGCCAGATTGCGCGTGTCGAAGTTGTATAAATTATACTCAACTTTGCAGACCGAGTTATTCCAAAAGGCCCATTCCAGACCGCCGCCGGCTGTCCAGCCTGGTCGCGTAACGCTGGTTTCAGATGTGTTCGTTAAAGGCGGGTAAGTCTGCTGGTATTTGTCACCCGCCCATGCCACGCCGCCCTTGGCATAAAGCATCACGCGATCCCCACGTCCAACCGAGGCGACCGGTGGCGCTGGCAATCCAATTTGTCTGAGCATGCGCCGTTCCGCGTGACTGTTGTGGGGCCCATCGCGGCTCACAAAATGAGAAAGCTTGCGTCACGTCTCCCTTGATGTTGGTTGTTTCGCCGTCGACTTCGGTGCCAATCACCCAGTTGGGCGCGAATTGATAAAATTACAGCCGACCTGACCGCCGCCAGAAATCCGTTGGTATTCCGGTAACGGGACCAAGCGAAACACCCGCCAACTCGGGCACCCCGTCGTTTCACCGAGATTAGAAATAGAGACGGTCTCGCGTCGCCCAGCCATAACCAGATGTTGCCGCCGATGTAGCACAACCGGTCCAGGCTGAAAACCGGCATGGTAGAAAGGTGCCTTGCGTGGCAGATCCGCCGCCGATGCAATTTGCGTCGAATGCAATCGCGGATACAGTAATAGCTGCCGCAAGGGCCAGGTGCGGTGCGCATTTGCCGCTAAGCTCCTGCTAATTCCCGGGATGAAACCCTCGATGCCCTTAGAGAATGCGAGCGGTTCTTTAACGAGGGGCGTCAACGCTGACGTTGTGGCCTTCGTTAAGGATAGAGGATTCGTTGCCGTAACGACCCGTCTGCACTCCGCGCCGCGCGAGGCCGTTAGGCAAGTCTCGGTAAGCACAACCCATCCGGTGATGTGCTCGTGCTGATGAAGTTGAGTTGTTGGCCGCGCGTTACGGCAAAATACTCTGGCGAGCTGGTCGGAAGCCATGTCGCTGAGCTTTGAGCCGTGACGGTTGCAGTGGTGTCGATTGTAGCCCAGATACCGGCGCTAAGATTATGGACAATCCGCACCTGATAAGTCTGACTACCGAAGTTGGTAGCGCCAGAAGCATTGACCTGGGCCGTGGTGACTTGCGTCACGATAGCCCCGCCAAGCTTGGATGACGGTTGTGATTTCCAGAAAGACATTGTTGATTATCCTTTGAATGATTTAATAGGCGTCAGGCAAGCGCGAGCCTGCGAGTTCGCGCATTAAAAGTTTGGTCGTATTCCAGCGGCAAAGCCCCCGAGCTGTGTGCACTTCCGGCCATGTTCAAACATCTAAATGACTTTTGGGAGGAGTTTCCGTTTGTACCACAGACGCGACGGGAAAGTTGTCAAAGAGGGCGACGACCTGATGTATTGCGACGACTCGAGGTCGCGGTGCTGGCGTATCGCGACGAAAAAATTAGATTCATGCGAGCGCCGGCCAGATCGTCGGCTGCCATTGCTTGAAACAATGAACATCGGATTTGTTAAACCTCCTGGCTGAAGAAAAAGCTTTGCATCGTTCGATGCAGGGCAGGTTTGCGCCGAAGCGTGGTGCGTTACTTCACGATCATGCCGGTGAAGACATAGGCCTGGAGCATTACCGAGAACGCCAACCAGGCACGCGAGGGCGATCGAATGCTTGAACACGAATCGCAGGATCGTGCCTTCATGTCCGAACCAGTTGGTGGCGGTCGATGCAACGACGATCGATTGTGCGTCGATCATCTTGCCCATGACGCCGCCCGACGAGTTGGCAGCCGCCATCAGGATGGGCGACAGACCCAACTGTTGCGACGTGATCTTCTGCAGGTTGCCGAACAGGATGTTGGACGCGGTATCGGAACCCGTCAGCGCCACGCCCAACCATCCCAACAGGGTGCCGAAGAAGGGATAGAGCACGCCGGTTCCCGCGAAGGCGAGACCGAGCGTAGCGTCGATCCCTGACAGGCGGGTCAGCGTGCCGATAGCGAGCATCGCCGAAATGGTGATGAGCGAGTAGGCGCAGATCCTTATCGTCTCGCCGTAAGCTTTCACCAGTCGCCCCGGGGTAGAATCCCATCAGCAAGCCGGAGATGATCGCGGCGATCAACATGCCGGAGCCGGTGTAGGACAGCCAGGTGAAGGAGAACACCGCGGCTTCTTTGGTTGGCGCCGGCACAACTGGGGCAATCTTGTTGATCATGTTGTGCAAGCCCGGAACCGGAAAATTCCAGCGTCGCCCAGGCGTTCAGAATGCCTTTGACCGCGTTGGTGCCCCACAGCAGCAGGATGATGCAGACGATGATCCACGGCAGCAGGGAGAACCACACCTCGGCGGTCGTCGGTTCCCGTGTTGCCTTCGCCGGCTTCTTTGGCATCGTGGCCGCGGAGATCGTCACGGGTGCGCAGGGCAGGGGAGGTCCAGACTACTTTCGGCCGCCAGATTTTCAGGAAGCCATGAGGCAAGCCATTGAGATGAGCGAAGCGCCGATGTCGACGATCCACGGATTGATGAAGTTCGAGATGAGGAATTGCGGAATGGCGAAGGAAACACCGGTGACCAGGATCGCCGGCCAAATTTCTTTCATGCCGCGATACCCGGCGAACGCCCAGATCAACCAGAATGGAACGATCAGCGAGAAAAATGGCAGCTGCCGTCCGACCATCGCGCCCAGAAGAAATGGGTCGAGGCCGGTGACGCTTGCAAGGCCTGCGATCGGAGTGCCAAGGGCGCCGTAAGCGACGGGCGCGGTATTGGCGATCAGTGATCAGACCGGACGCCGCGAGCGGCGAAAAACCGAGCCCGATCAGGATCGCGCCGGTCACCGCGACGGGAGTGCCGAAACCCGACGCGCCTTCGAAGAAAGCGCCGAACGAGAACGCGATCAGCAGCAACTGAAGCCGGCGGTCCTCGGTGACACCGCCTATGGTGGTCTGCAGCGTTTGGAACGCACCTTTCTCGACCGTCAACCGATAAAGAAAGATGACGTTGAGCACGATCCAACCAATCGGGAAGAAGCCTGTGATGGCGCCCAGAACCGTCGCACGCAGCGACATATCGGCCGGCATCGTAAAGACCACGATTGCGATGAAATTGGCGACGACCAGCGCGACAAGTGCCGCGATGTGAGCCTTCACTTTGTTGGACGCGATCAATGCAAGCAGCGTGATGACCGGCAGCGCGGCGGCGCAAGTCGACAAGAATTTACTGTTCAGCGGATCGTAGATTTGATCCCACATTGGAGTCTCCCCGAGCCGCAGCGATGCGGCTGCCACATTTTTGTTGTTTCGATTTGGACGCCAGACAAAAGGCGCAGGTAACTAAAGAATTGTCTCGCGCAAAAAACAAGAAATTGGTTGTAGTGTTCAACTACAACCTGAATAGCACGGACGCATACGACGAAGGGCGAAGACGGGTACTCTTCCGGATTGAAAACAATCGCTATTTGTCAGAAATGATGCACGTCATCGTCGTAACCGTGACGGCTGGAATAGAACACCAACGCCATCAGACCGCCGCCGACCAGCAGCGAAAACAAAACTCCTCCGACGATCGCGAAATATCCGTAAAGCGGTATGGGTTCACCACCCAGACGCGTCCAGGCAGCGGCTGCGAACCAGACCGACAGCGCCAACAACGCGAGCAACGGTACGGCAACGAGAAGAGTGCGCATCCCACCATCATATATGAAGGCGCGCTCATTTTGTCATCGCGTCGGCGGTCGATGACGAACCTGCGCAAACACGCGCGCGGTCATTGGCGTCCTAAGCCTTGCCGGCTGCCTCGGCCTGAGGGAGTACGCTGCCCCTCTTGCCCTTAAGCCGGGGCGCAACAAGGCGTTCTTTAGATCCTCGAGCTCGTTGATCTTGCGGCCAGTGTGGTCCGCCGGCCATTTCCGTTTCGGGGTCGTCCCGCAAATTTGTCGCGCTCGGCCGTGCTTACTTTTGCGGCCAAAAGATCCGACAGCTTCGCCATGACGACGCCTCCCAACCCCAACGCTAAGAATGCGCGCGAGCTAATATAGTGTAGACGGTGGGAACACCCGCCGCTGAGTATGTGTGTTTTCCGCAGGCTTGGCTTGGGGATAATGCAAAGTTTGAACTGAACGGTGCAGCCGAAGTGAGTGACGCTGTGACTGAAGCGCGGTCGAACACTGCTGCAAACGCAGTCACCTACGCCTATCGGGCGACGGCTGCTGGGTGCGCCGCGGCATTTCACACTTTCGGATGACGGGATCGATTGGACTGTCCGGCCTCGATGTCGGGACACATCCCGTATCGCAACATTCGCCGGCTGCGCATGTCGTTCCGGCCAGTCAGCATGCAATCGCATCGCTTTATCACCGAACTCTGGGGGAGGGCGCGCCCCGGCTTAAGATCGTATCCACATCGTGGAAAAGTATGGTCGAGCAGGAGCGGCTGGATCGATCCTATTCAGACTTCGTGCAGGGAGTTGCATCGGCGCATTTCGAAAGCGGTGTCGTCGACTGCGCTTTGAGCGAGGCACCAGCCCCTGGATCTACTGGCCAGGCTTGGCAATTTTCGTGACGGTTGCGCTCGGGCTTGCCGGAGGTGCCGTGCAGGCCTCTGCAGGCAGGCGCCTACGCTGGCGCTGCGTTCGCGGGCGCTTTCCTTGCGCTCTATCTCTGGCAGACTGAAAATTTCCTGCGGCGCAATCGGCCGGGCACCTATCGCCCCGAGGCGCTGCCCAAAGAGGTAATGCCGCCGCCGTGATTGCGGCCGCCGTCGAGTTCTACTGCCGAACGACAAGCACCGAACACTTGGCATAGCGCACGACGTGTCCGGCATTGGAGCCGAGAAAGTACGTCCGCATAGCGGGGCGGTGCGAGCTCATCACGATCAGATCTGCGTTGAACGTCTTCGCCTCCTCGAGCACCTCGTGATAGATCCCGCCTTGGCGCACCGTCGCCGAAACGTGCGCGGCATCGAGACCGCATTCGCGCGCAATGATGCCGAGCGCCTCCTCAGCGGACGTGCGTTGCTGGACGTCAAAGTCAGGCGGTACATATTCCGGCCAGCATCACCGGCGTCATGGCGAGCACGTTGACGAGCCGTACTGATCCTCCCGATGCACGGGCCATTTCAACCGCGGTCGTTAGGGCAGGTTTGGCCAGATCGGTATCGGCCAGGTCGACCGGCACCAGAATCTTCTTGTACATGACAGCGCCCCTCTTTTCGCTGCGAGGTCACAATATGGCACGTTTTCGGAGGCGCGTTGAGTGGGGCTATTGTCTCAATTCGCCGCAGCAGCCAAGAGATTTCGGGGTGACGAAGCGTTCAAGGCGACCGCATTGGGGATGCAGCTTGCCCCAGTCGTCGAAGGCGAAATCGATGATAACGAGGCCGGATGTCGGCAGTTTTTCCCGCAGCCGCTCACGGGCCTGCACGTCGCCGGACGCGACCAGCATCACCGCGAGCTCGTGGAGGCCGGGATTGTGCCCGACAATCAGAAGCGTGTGCGTGGCCGCGGCCGACCTCCTTGACGACAGCCAGGATCGATTGTGCGGTTGCGTCGTAGAGCCGCTCGACCGCGGCCGCCGCCGGAGGAGGACGGAATCGCGGCAGCAGGCGGATTTCCAGGTTTCCAGAGTGCGCGCGGAGGGAGACGTGATGACACTGGTCGGGGACGAGGGCATGGGAGGCCATATAAGCGCCGACTTTTGCGGCGTCTTTCCATCCACGCTCCATCAGTTTACGGGCACGGTCTTCCATTCCCGGTTCGGAGCGTTCGGCCTTGGCGTGACGAAATAGCAAAAGTCGGCGCATGGTCATGCTATGGATGTCGATTGCGGAAGAACCAGTTTAGCATGCATTCGCCGAAGCGGAGCGCCCACGTGCAAACAGATAGCCAACGCAGCGAGCGGAAGTGAAAGCATGGAAGCGGGCTGGTACGAGACCAACAGCGTTTCACGTCCGGAACGTCCACGGCTCAATCTCGACCTCGATGTTGATGTCTGCGTGGTCGGCGCCGGCCTTGCCGGCCTCACCGTCGCCAGGGAGGTCGCTCAGCGGGGCTGGTCGGTCGTCGTCCTTGAAGGAGGGCAGGTCGCGTGGGCGGCGTCGGGCCGCAACATGGGTTTCGTGCTGCCGGGATACTCCGAAGATATCGACAGCATCATCGAGCGCGTCGGTCTTGACCATGCCAAACAGCTCTGGGCCCTGTCGAACAGGGGCCTGGACTATGTGCGGCGTACGATCCTCGACACCCGAATGCCGGGCGTCGACCTCGATCAACGGGTGGCTGCACGTATCGAAGACTGACAATTCGGCCGAACTGCGCAACGAGGTTGAGCGCATGCGCTGGATCGGTGCCGATGTCGAGTACTGGCCGGCTGAACGCGTGCGCGATCAACTGCGCAGTCCGCGATATTTCGGCGCGGTGCACTATCGGCAAGCGTTTCACATCGATCCGCTTCAATTATGCACTCGGCCTTGCCGCGCTGGCCGAGAAAGCGGGTGCGCGCATCTTCGAGGATACGCCGGCGGTCTCGCTCGATCCGGCTGGCGTGCGCAAGCGCATCGTCACGCCTGCTGGTCGGGTGCGCGCTGCGCACGTGGTGCTCGCCGGCAATGTCCATCTCGGCGACGCTTATGCCGCGACTGGCGCGCGACCTTGCTGCCCGTCACGACATTTGTGATGGTCACTGAACCGATCGGAGAGATCCTGCACGATGTCGTGCGCTATCGCGGCGCCGTCAGCGACACCAATCGCGCCGACAATCACTACCGCATCGTCGGAGGCGACCGCCTGCAGTGGCTCGGGACGCATGCGAGCATGGGAGGCAAGCCCGCGGTCTGATCGCACGCGGGCTGGTCAACGACGTCCGGCGCACCTTTCCCGGCCTCTAGGCAAAGTCGGGCATCGCGCATGTCTGGCGAGGGACGCTTGGGCCGCACAGTTCATCGCATGCCGCAGATCGGTGAAATCGAGCGCGGGCGTGTGGCTGGCGAAGCGGCTTTGGAGGCCACGGCCTCAACAACACAGCGATGGCGGGCGAACTCGTTGCGCGCGGCATCGTCGATGGCGATCGAGACATGGCGCCTGTTCGCGCCCTATGAGCTGGTATGGGCCGGAGGTGTGCTTGGCCGGATGCGCTGGCGCAGGGCATCTACTGGGGCGCGCGACCGGTGGAGCGCATCGAGCAGGAAGTCTGCCCGCTATCGTGCGCTTTCCCGCGCTCGCAGAGGATCGCGCGTCGTTGCCGCGCATGCAGGCACCTGACTGATTTCCAATTCGGATCAGCCGGGCGCTGTATGACTATCGGCCTTCCCGCCGCGCCATAAAGGCCAGCCGTTCGAACAGATGCACGTCCTGTTCGTTCTTGATCAGCGCGCCGTGCAGGGGCGGGATCAGCTTCTTGGGATCGCGCTCGCGCAAGGTCTCAGGCCCGATGTCCTCGACCATCAGGAGCTTGAGCCAGTCGAGCAGTTCGGAGGTCGAAGGCTTCTTCTTCATCCCCGGCACTTCGCGGATTTCGTAGAACAGCTTCAGCGCCTCCGCGACCAAGCGCTGTTTGATGCCGGGAAATGCACCTCGATGATTGCGCGCATGGTGTCGGTGTCGGGAAAGCGGATGTAGTGGAAGAAGCATCGGCGCAGGAACGCGTCGGGCAATTCCTTCTCGTTGTTCGAGGTGATGACCACGATCGGCCGGCGCCGCGCCTTCACGGTCTCGCCGGTCTCGTAGACAAAGAACTCCATGCGATCGAGTTCCTGCAACAGGTCGTTGGGAAACTCGATGTCGGCCTTGTCGATCTCGTCGATCAGCAGCACCGGGCGCTCGTCGGCGACGAAGGCGTCCCACAGCTTGCCGCGCTTGATGTAGTTGCGGATGTCCTTGACGCGTTCGTCGCCGAGCTGGCTGTCGCGCAGCCGTGACGACCGCGTCGTATTCATACAGGCCCTGCAGCGCCTTGGTGGTCGATTTGATGTGCCACTCGATCAGCGGCGCGCCGATCGCCTTGGCGATTTCCAGCGCCAGCACGGTCTTGCCGGTGCCGGGCTCGCCTTTGACCAGCAGCGGCCGCTCGAGCGTGATCGCGGCGTTGACCGCGATTTTGAGGTCGTCGGTCGCCACATAGGCGCTGGTGCCTTCAAAACGCAGTTGATGAAGCCTTCCCGTATTGGGCACTCACATTCCTAATGCATATCGTCAAGACACCGCATACATATAGTGCAATGCGCCTAGCGCAGCAAAGGCGAGGGCGCGCATAAAGGAGATAACTAAATGATGAACCGGCGCGCCTTGGTTGACAGCTAGCGTGGCGTTATCGGGGCTCGCGGCCGTGTCCGGATTTGGCGAGGCAACGGCGATGACAACGAACGAGACGACAGACTATCGAAAGCTTTCCGATATGGACTGGCGCCAGCGCCTCAATGCGAACCAGTATTTGCTGCTTCGCCAACACGGTACCGAACGTCCTGGCAGCAGCCCTTAATGAGGAAAAGCGCAGAGGGTACATTCACCTGCGCCGGCTGTGACTCTGCCGCTGTTTCGCTCTGGAAACCAGAGTTCGAGAGCGGCACAGGCTGGCCCAGCTTCTATCAGCCGTTGCCGAATGCTGTCGAGACAAAAACTGACCGCTCGCTTTCATGACACGCACCGAGGTGCATTGACGCGCGCTGCCTGGGCCATCTCCGGCATGTTTTCGACGACGGCCCGCCTCCGGACCGGCTTGCGCTATTGTATGAACGGTGTGGCGTTGAAATTCGTCGCGGGGTTACAGATTCTTGGAACAAAATTTTTCGAGTTTTCGAAGTGGACCTTAAATTGATTCAATAGCGGCTTTGAGGAAACCTTAAAAGCCGATTATCGAGATAGAAGACTATCGGGAGGGGACGCTCTCAGTTCATGTTTGCACATTGTTTATCAACTCCACGCTGATTTGCGGTCCGGTTTTAAACCGCGCCGGCCTGTGCCGCCATGTTGCGCGCGACGATCGATAAGCTCCTTCGTAGTCAATGAGGGCTCGGGCGAGCGCCTTGCAGCATTTCACCAGTCAGAATGTGGTTGTTCGCGGCAACGATGCAGCGAATGGCGCTTGGTGCGGCGTGTACCAGCTCACGCATCAGGAACGAGTGTGCGGACGTCTAGCTGGCGCGGGTCGCGCGGGCGGTATACATCAACGGGCGCGAGACGATGCGTTTTGCCCGGTGTATTTGCTTGCGCTTCTCCTTTATGATACCTTTTTCGCGGTAAGGCGCGCGTCGCTCGTTCTGACAAACAATCGTTGCGATAACGCATTGGTGGTGACGAGACAGGGCCCAAGAATGAAACGTTCGTCTGGTTTGAGCTCGACCCTGAAGAGCCATTCGTTGCGTTCCGCGCCATTGCCATTTTCGTGGTTAATTGCATTTGCTGGCTTACGAAAGCAACCACCGCGTTTGGTCGGCCTGCGCTGCCAAGAACAGGGCTGTGATCGACGATTGTTGCTGCACTTGAAGGCAAGCAGGTTGGTGCCTTCTCTCTGCTGTTGTCAGTAGGCGTAAAATTTTCGGCGCCCGTCTGCAGCGCATTCATCATTCTTTTGGTAAAGACCACGAACGGATCTCTATTGCCGATAAAACGAGAACTCTAACGATTGTGCCTGGGACAAAGTGACGAGGCACTATCCTTGAGTTGATCGAAGTCGCGACCTGAATGTCGGGTGTGTTCGCCCATTCGGGCGGCTGCAAAATCGCGGCATTCTGGCGATAACAAACTGGTCCAGTCGGCGCAAATACCTATCAGGCATGCCGAGCAGACAGACGATTTGGAACACGTCTTTCCGACAAGCGTTGATCTGACCCCTTAGTGGCGTCCTTGATGCCGAATCGGTCTGCCATCTGGTGGGCGACCTCTCCGGGGGCGATCCGATTCACAGCCTGGGCTCGCTAAGCGGGCTCTCCGTCATCCAGGGCCTCACAATTTGCTGTCCGACGCAAGTCATTGAGCCGTCGTAAAAGCCCAGGTATCGCAGGGGCGCCTCACCTCGGATATTGTCCGCGGATCGACGGCCGTATATAAGCCTGCCGCTCGGAGGGGGCGGCGATTTCGCTCAAGAACAAAAAACAGGGAGTAAGCGGGAATGTTGGCCAAAACCAAGAATTATCGGCCATCCGACAAGGAGCCATTCATGAACGAGCGTAGCGCGTATTCACTGAAGCTGCTCGTCTGGGGGAAGATATTCAAAGGAGGCCAAGGGTTGCGGCACCTTCGGAAAATCAGATCCAGCATTTACTGAAGTGCTTCTGTTAAACGAAGATGAAACATTCGAACGCTGCGCCGCAAACCGTCCAGCCACCAACTTCGATAAAACCGATCGATGAAGCCTAAACACCCAGATCGTCGCGGGGACCTACAGCTTGCCACGGCTGCGAAACTGCGATTACTCCCTATAATATTTTCGAGCCCGATAAAGTCGCCACCATCCGCTGTTGTTGAAGCGCAGAAGGCGGCACGGCGTCGGGCGCATTTATGCGACGATTAGCGACCTGCCGTCTGTCTACGAATGCCTGACTAAGTCAGGCCTAGCCACTTGCAACTCTCAGCTTCCAGGGAACATAAGCGGATGCGCCGCGTCGCTCACGTGACCGAAACTGAAGCTGCGGCCCGCCAAGTAAAACCATCTAGCCACGCACCAATGGCGGACGTTCCTTGCTGCATCTGCAAGGCTCAGCGACCACAAGGCAATGATGGGATGGTGTCGCATTCCATGATGGGAAACTAGACCATCGCGAGCCCAGTTGTGATGGCGCGGGCAGTATATTGCCACGACTATAAATTGAACGGCGATGAATACGTCGCCATTGGGCATCTCTGCGAAATCTGCATTGCTCCTGCCGAGGGAGTTAGCGAATTAATCGGCGATCTTAATTGATCCATCGGACCAAATATTGTGTGAACCAGCACGTGCCCCAATTCGGTGCCAGGTTCAGCGGATCGCAGAGGATCCTGCGGCGTCTTTGCCGGCGGTGTCTTTTCTTGTCACAACGCGTGAACATTGAGCGATGTCGCGCTATTGGCAGACCGATTTAGTCGCGGGGATTTACGATCTACCATCGTCGTGGAACGCAAATTCTGCCATTTTCCTGTGCTGGCGGCGTCGGGGATTAACAGTATCTAAAAGGCAACGAGTGAGGCTTCTGATTGATTTGTACTGCGTTTACACAATCCTCGCTTCGTTCCCAGTGAGCTACAATGCACGGTCCACGCTTCATCAATGTTTTCCGATTATGATTGCGACCGTGTTGCCATTTATGTCGCCCTGTTTGTGATCGCGTGATTTCTCTCGCGTTGGATGACGGCTGGTTTCAGCTATCAGGCCCGCGGGCACCGTGGACTCATCGGTGCGCCAAAAAACATCGCGAGCGAACATGGTGTATCCATCCTGAAGGCGGTGGCTGCTGTTTTCGAAGAGGATTGGGCCGCAGTGAAATGCGGCGTGGAGAATAACCATGAGGCGAACGTTCACTTTAAGCTTCCGTTACTGCAAGTATGGTTTAGCTGCCAAGTTCAAACAGATCCGTGTCAATCATGAATAATATGACTTGCAGGGTCACTCGATTACGGTCGGAATCAAATTCTGATCTGTATTAGGATGACGGTTATTACCAAACTGCCTGTAACAAAACATCTGACTACGATAATACAAACAATTCTACAAAGGTTGCGGCGCACCACGGAAACCACAGAATCCCAGTCTGCCGCGACTGCAATCAGCAGGCGTCGGCGGACGCTTTTCCATCTGGCGTAGATATGTGCGCCTCTATTCACAAAGGTTGGCAAAATCGACTTCGGCACTAAGTGGCAACGATTGTGGTCAGGCCCACGTGGTAAGTAACTTAAGTGATCTGCGTGTCCTGCATTCTAGTGTTTTCCAAACGGTGATAGACGAGAACGACCGCCAAACGGACCAACCGATGGACGGCGCAGCGCCACCAAGCCAGGACGTCACCCCCATCGGATGGCACCTAAACAGCCAGCACATTGTCATGGCGAGTCCGCTGGCCAAGCGTGTGTCTCTGGCGCGTCTACCAAGGTTCCATTCACTAAGCTCCGAAGCCAGAACAAGTTCGATATCGCCGCGAGTCTGTCGGAGATCAGGTCAAGATAAGCCATGATGTAATAAGGATGGCTCCAGCGCTCGGGATATCGTCTGCCCCTATCACTTGTCGTCAATGGCGTCGGATCTCTGACCGACTGCTCCCACTTTGATCAGGGAACGTTGGTGCAGGCCTGGCGACAATGGAGAGACTGTAACTCATGATAGTTCCCATGTCTGCGGACGCGCCCGGGAGGCGCTTGGATCAACGTGAGACCTCGGTACCTGAGATCGAAGTTCAGCCCGTCGAGGTGGCGCATCTGGCGAGGCCGAAGAATCTGCCGAAACCTCATCGCGTCAAAAATCAGCGGCCGCTGCAACGCTATCACCCACCGTTCTCAGGCACGCCAAGCGGCGGGATACCGATCTTAGCCAGCTGATTTCACGGGCGCCATTATGCCAGGCGGCACCACCACGGTGTTTGCGCGTGGTGATCGGCGTTTCCGTTAATGCCAACTAAGCTTAACCACCATCTGGCTGGGTCGCGGGACCACATTCAAGGGGCACAGAATGTTTTCTGTTCAGCGCTGCAGATATTTTGTCGCAGCAATGAAAAGATTATACGTTCGCGCAATCCGGTGAAGTATCCGAAATCATCGTCACATCCAAAAGCTCCATGACCATGATTAAGGAACAGCAAAGCTGGAGCGGCTGCACTTACCTAAAACCGATAATTGAGCAACAGCGTTCAAAAGCTTCGGCGCTATATCGCGGGAGGTGGCGCCCGCTAAAGCGTTATCACGAGAATACGTCGTTTTGCCTCCTTGTTAATCACCTATGCGAAGCGAAGTCAGGCGGAAGAATTAGCAGATCCTAAAGGCAGAAATTTCCGCCACAGCCGAGATCAAAGTGCTGGCGTGAGCCGGCGAAAAGTGAGCTACGGTTAGCGCATTGGTCCATTGCGCTCAAAACGCTCGAAATCTTTGCTCAACGCACCGGCGACGATGCGTCCCGTCAGCAATTCACCCTGGAGCGTTGCGCCACGAGCAAGATTCGAATGAACCAATAGCACCTTATATCTGCCCGCGTTGCAACCTTTAATGGATTCGCAGCCTGCGACGGAGACGAGCCCAATTTTCGGCATTTCTCTGAGACGCTGGCGAAAAAGAAGGAAAGAAGAATGACCGGACCAGGATCGCTCCAGACTAACAAGTCCTGCTTCAGTCGAAGGCGTGATGTTTGAAGAGGGGATTCGCTATTCGCGACGCGAAACAGCATAGTA
>ERZ1370068.2088-contig-125_pt1 | contig 94190 bp, 153 predicted proteins | sample MGYA00561227_ERZ1370068 | MGnify/ENA primary metagenome ERZ1370068 (study PRJEB38410, sample SAMEA6850437) | metagenome | study: Metagenomic assessment of the ecological functions of the soil: analysis of the soil microbiota associated with the... | reverse complement strand
GGCTGTCGGCGCGCAGCGGCCGCTCCAGGTTCACACGAGCCAGCCGCGAGGCAGCGATCCGAGCGTCGTCACCCGCACCGTTTCGGGCGCCGACGTCGGCGTGAATCTTCGAGGTTCTCCGGCCAGGATCACCGTCAGGCACACGCCGTTGACCGCCAGGCTGTCGCCCGGCGACGACTTCGGGCGCCAGCGCCGACGCGATGCGCAGGCGAAAGCCGCCGCTCGTCGGCTTGCGCTTCGACGAGTTCGCCAACCGCTTCAACGAGGCCTGTGAACATAGCCCTCCATCAGCACATCCGGGACCCAGCGGTTCGACACGCCGCGTCCGATCAGCTCCGCGGACCTGAGAACCGCCGACCGGCAGGAGCGGCACGCCCGCCGATCCCAGCACGTGCGGCGTCACGGTACAGCCGGACGAAATCGACCAGGCCCTCGTCCCACGCCGCCGCGTGCAGCGCGGCGCCGCCTTCGAGCAGCAACGATCCCGACACCGCGAGCGCCGAGCCGATTCAGCGCCGACCGGAAGGTCTCCGTCGCGCGACATCGATCTCCGCGCCCGCGATCCTCGAGCGCGCTTGCGCAGCGTCCGCCCGGTCCGCGGCCTGCGCGGTCGTCACGATGATGACAGGCCCGGCGTCGCGTGTCGAGAGGACACGCGCGCGCGGCGGCGTGCGAAGCCGGCGGTCGAAAATGACACGCGTCAGCGGCCGTTCGCGGTAGCGCGCCGCGAGCCGTCAGCAGGGATCGTCGCTCAAGATCGTTCCAACCCCGACGCCGATCGCGTCGACTTCGGCGCGCATCACGTGCGCGTGGCGGTTGGCGGACGCCGACGTCAGGAGCGGTGCGCCGTCCCGGCGCTGCGGCGATGTAGCCGTCAAGGCTGGTCGCGGCCTTCAGCACGACGAACGGACGGCCGTTCCCGCATCAGCGTGAAGAACGGCTGGTTGAGCGCGACCGCGCGCTGTGCGCCCAGACCCGACGTCGACCGTCACGCCGTGCTCGCGCAGAAACGCGAAGCCCCTGCCGCTGCACCAGCGGATTCGGATCTTCCGACGGCCGCGACCACCCGCGTCGATCCCGGCATCGACGATCCGCGTGACGCAGGGACCGGTGCGCGCCGTGATGACAGCACGGCTCGAGCGAACAGTACAGCGTCGCGCCACGCGCCAGCGCACCCGCCATCGTGCCAGCGCGCGGATCTCGGCGTGCGGCTCCCCGGCACGCTCGTGATAGCCCTGGCCGACCATCGACGCCCGTCCGGCGATGACGACGACGGCGCCGACGAGCGGATTCGGGCTGGTGCGTCCGCGCCCGCGCGCGGCGTGAAAGAACGCGCGGTCCATGAACTGCCGATCGGTATTCACCACTTCACTTCGAACAGGCCGTCGACATACTCCTCGGCCGAGAACGGCACGAGATCGTCGATCCCTTCGCCGACGCCGACGTAGCGGATCGGGAGCTTGAGGTCGTGGGCGATCGCGACCGCCACGCCGCCCTTCGCCGTCCCGTCGAGCTTCGTCAGCACGATCCCGTTCACGCCGGCGACGCTCATGAACTCGCGCGCCTGCGTCGACGCCGTTCTGCCCGACGGTGGCATCGAGCACGAGCAGCACCTCCTGCGGCGCGCCCGGCACTCTCGCGCGCGGCGATCCGCGCGGATCTTCTCGAGCTCGTTCATCAGGTTCACGCGCGTGTGCAGCCGGCCGGCGGTGTCGACCAGAATCGGATCGCGGCCTTTCGCTTTGCCGGAGGAAATGGCGTCGAACACGACGGCCGCGCGGATCGGCGCCTTCGCGCGCGCGCACCATCTCGACGCCGGCGCGCCGCGCCCAGATCTCGAGCTGTTCGACGGCGGCGGCGCGAAAGGTGTCGGCGGCGCAGATCGAGCGGCCGCTGCCCTTCGGCCTTGAGCAGGTTCGCCAGCTTCCCGACCGTCGTCGTCTTGCCGGTGCCGTTGACGCCGACGATCAGCGTCACTCTGCGGCGGCGTCGCCACGACGACCGGCGTGTCGACGGCGCGCGAAGACGGCGTCGGATCTCCTGCTTGACCAGGTCGCGCAGGCTGGCGCCATTGCGCGATCTGGCGCTTGACGGCGGCGATGATCCGCTCGGTCGCGGCGACGCCGATGTCGGCGGAGATCAGCAGCTCCTCGAGCGCCTCGACCGTCTCGACATCGACCGGCCGCGACGCGGCGCTCGGCTCGTCGGCGCGGCGCGACGATTTCGTCGAAGCGGTCGACGATCTGCTGCGTCGTGCGCGACAGCCCTTCCCGAATCCGTTGGAAGAAACTCACGTCAGCTGGCCTCCGCCTCGGCACGCTGCGGCCGCAGCATGAGCGCGCTGATCGCCGAGCGGACGTCCGCGCGGCCCGCGAGCACTTCGGCCATCTGCGTCGCGATCGGCAGCTCGACGCCGTGCCGGGCGCCCAGGGCCAGCGCCGCGCCGGTCGTGCGCACGCCCTCGGCGACCATCTCGCGTGCCGGCCAGGATGTCCGTGCAGCGACCGGCCGCTCGCCAGCTCCAGGCCGACGCGCCGGTTCCGGCTCAGGTCGCCGGTGCAGGTCAGCACGAGATCGCCGAGGCCGCTCAGACCCGCGAGCGTTTCGCGCCGCGCGCCGGCGGCGCACGCCAGGCGCGACACCTCGGCCAGGCCGCGCGTGATCAGCGCCGCCAGCGCGTTGTGTCCGAGCCCCAGGCCCTCCACGACACCGGCGGCAATCGCGATGATGTTCTTCATCGCCCCGCCAATCTCCACGCCGATCGACGTCGTCGCTGCCGTACGAGCCGGAAGTAGGGCCGCGGAATTCAGACTGCACGAGCTCGGTCGCGACGGCGTTGGACGACGCGGCCAGAATCGCCGTCGGCAGCTGCCGCGCCACCTCCACGGCGAAGCTTGGGCCCGAGAGGACGACGACCGGGCGCGCCGGTCCCACTCTCCTGCGCGATCACCTGCGACATCCGCAGGAGTGTGTCGGCCTCGAGGCCCTTGGTGGCGCTCACGAGCACGGCGCTGGCCGCCGCATGCTGGCGGCTTCGCGGATCACGACCCGGCACCCGTGGGACGGGATCGCCGACACGATCAGATCGCTGCCGGCGACAGCGTCGGCCACGTGTTGCGGTGATCGAGACCGTCGCGGGGCAAGGTGACACCCGGTAAGATAGACGTCGTTCACGCGGCTGGCGCGCATCTCGTCGACGAGCGCCCCGTCACGCGCCCACAGGCAGACGTCGTGATCCAGACGGCCGAGGTGCACGGCTAGCGCCGTGCCCCAGCTGCCGGCGCCCAGCACCGCAATCTGTTCACGCCCGCGCCCCCATTCGCCGCTCGGTGCGGTCGCGAAGCCGGGTCATGATTGGATCGATGACGGAAGATGATGAGCATCGCCGCGACGCGTTGCGGCGGCGACGGCCGGCGCTGGACTGCCGGTGACGTACGCCAGCGGCGGCAGCGCCAGCGACGCGAGGACCGATCCCAGCGAGATGTGACTTCGTCAGCCAGGCAACGGCGATGAAGATGGCGAGCGCCGGCGGCACCGCCAGCGGCGTCAGCACCGAGAAGACGCCGCACGCCGTCGCGACGCCCTTGCCCCCGCGGAATCGCAGCCACACGGGATAGATGTGTCCCGACGATTGCAGCGACGCCAGCGGCAGCCGGCGCCACGGTGCCGCCGTGGTGAAACGCTCGGCAAGCCACACGCTGGCCGCGCCTTTGGTCATGTCGAGCAGCGCAACCAGGACGCCCGCCGTCACACCCGACGCGCGCATGACGTTCGCCGCGCCTAGGTTGCCGCTGCCGACCAGGCGCAGGTCGGCGACGCGCCATCGCCGCGCCAGCAGCAGAGCGAAAGGAACGGAGCCGATCAGATAGGCCAGCAAGACAATGAGAGCCATCGTAGGGGCTAGGGACTCGGGCTAGCTGCTCGGCTCCACTCTAGCCCCAAGCGCCTAGCCCCGACGGGCTGTTGCTGAAAGGTTAGCATGCGCCAGCGCCGTGTAGGCCGGTCCGGACGAAGACAGCCGGCTCTGGTGCAACGTCGCGCGCGTGACCCTGACGCACGCGATCCGATCTGATCGGTCGAGCGCGGCAACCTCGCGCCGCAGCTGTTCCGGCGTGCTGCGCCGTCCCGCGGAGGGCCGCCTGCGGTCGGCGCCGCGCCATCGCCCGAGCGTCAGGTGGGGATGGAACGGCCGGTCGTCGAATTCGATGTCGAGTTCTCGAACTCTCTCCGCGATGTCATGCTGCAGCCGCGCCAGCTGGTCCGCACCCTCGGTGATGCCAAGCCACAACACGTGTGCCGCGCCGCGCGGCGGACAACACGCCGACGCCACCGAACGTCACGTCGAACGGCGGCATGCTGGCTGGCGCGTCGATCGACTCCACGATCGCCGGCACGGCGCGCCTCTCGAGCTTCTCCGATGAAAAGAAGCGTGAGGTGCATTCGCGAGGGCTCGACCAGTTTCAGCCCGTCTTTGGATTTCGGAGCGGGCCGGCCAAGAGCTTCTGATGGACGGCGATTGCCTGCCTGGCTTCGTCGGGAAGGTCGACCGCGACGAAGAGCCGCATTGGCTCACCGGCGCTCGGCCCATTCGCGCGGCCCCTGGATCTTCATCACCGCCAGCCGCGTCATGTTGAGCGCCGCCTGCGCCGCCTGGAACTTGACCATGTCGCGGCCGCCGATGAACTGAAACGTCCGCACCCGCGATTCGTCGTCGCCGATCACGGCGACGGACACCGTGCCGACCGGTTTCTCCGGCCGTGCCTCCGCCAGGTCCCGCGATGCCCGGTGATGCCGATCCCGATATTCGTTCCGGCCCGGCTCCGAATCCCCTCCGCCATCGCCCTCGCGACCGGCTCGCTGACAGCGCCGTGTTCCGCGATGAGGGCCGCCGGCACGTCCGCCAGCTCGGTCTTCGATCGGTTGCTGTAACAGACGACGCCGCGCTCCACGTAGTCCGAGCTGCCAGGCACGTCCGTCAGACGCGACGCCAGCAGCCCGCCCGTGCACGATCTCGGCGACCGCAATCGTCAGGCGTGTGCTGGCGCAGGAGATCGCCAACCACGGCTTCCAGCGAACGACCGTCCGCGCTGTAGACCGACGGACCGAGCACTTGCTGCAGCTCCAGGACAGCAGCATCCAGCGCGGCGTGCGGCAGCGTCGCGGGCTTGCCGCCGCGCGCGGTCAGATGCAGTTCGATCTGCCCGAGAACCGCCAGAATGGTGGTGCTGATGGGAACGGGCTGGACGTCCACGTCGCGTAGGTCGGCTGGGCCTGGGCGTCGACGTCCGATTCGGCGCGGCCGGTGATCTTGAGCACACGGCGGAACAGAGCCCGCGGCCCCGACCGGGGCGCCAGGCGATCGCGAACGACGCCTTCCAGCATCGGCTTCATTTCGCGCGGCGGACCCGGCAGCAGCACGATCGCCGTCCGGCCGCGCTCGATCCACAGCCCCGGCGCAGTGCCGTTGGGATTCTCGAGGACGACCGCGCCTCGCGGCACCATCGCCTGCCGTCGATTGATGTCCGGCATCGTCATCCCGCGCCGCGCGAACCGATCGCGAATCCGATCGGCGATCGCCTCATCGACCTCGAGCGGCATGTCGTGCAGCACCGAGCGACCGCGTCGCGGGTCATGTCGTCTTCCGTCGGGCCGAGCCCGCCGGTGATCACGATGAGATCGGCCCAGCCGAGCGCGGCTCGCAGCACGTCGGCCAGCTCGTCGACATCGTCGCCGACGACGGCCTTCGAGCCGGACGTCGTAGCCGATGGCGTTCAGCCGCTCGGTGATGAACAGCGAGTTCGTGTCGACGCGAAACGGCGTCAGCATCTCGCTGCCGATCGCCAGGATGCAGGCCTTCAAGCAATCACCAGATTACCCGATTACCAGTTCCATTACCCAGTGACCCAGCGGCCACGGCGAGCGTGACGCGGAGGGCCAGGTTCGCGTAGACCGCCGCCATCGCGTCGTCGGCCATGACGCCGACGCCGCCGTGCAGACGCTCGAGACGATTGGCGGGATACGGTTTCACGATGTCGGCGGCGCGAAACAGCAGAAAGCCCCACAACGCGCCCGCGCCCATCCGACGGGATTCATGAACAGCGTGATGAGCATGCCCATCACTTCGTCGATGACGACCTGCCAGGATCCGCGCGTCCGAAGTGCCGTCCGGCGACGCTGCCGCTCCACGATCCGCCGACGAAAAGCGCGACGATCGCGAGGGCCTGAAGACCGGGCGATGACGGGAGCAGCGCCCAGAGCAAGAGACCTGCGGCCGATCCGAATGTGCCGGGAGCGAATGGGATATAGCCGACACCAAACGCCGTGGACAGGAGCAGAGCCAGGATTCGGGATTCGGAATTCGGGACTCGGGATTGGGGACTCCCGTCCGTCATGCCGTAGTGCGGACGACGCGCGTGCCGGCGAAGCGATCGTGGAGCCCGCGATAGTCGCGGCTGAACAGCGCCGTGACGAAACCGAGGCCCGCCGGCACGGCCAGCAGGAACCACATGAGCTCCCGCAGAAAGGCGCGGCCGAGATCGAGCGACGCCGATTCGGTCGGCACCACGCGGATGCCCGCGGCCATCTTGCCGAGCGTTTGACCGCCGGCCGTGAACGCGACGAGGTAGCCGCCGTTCTGGACGAGAAGGAATGCGAGCAGTGGACCTTTCGGCAGGATGCCGAGATCTTCGAGCGTCAACCCGCAGATCTGCATCGTGAAGTAGATGACGATCGCGTCGATCGCCGCGAGGAGCAGCAGATCGATGGCCACGGCGAAGACGCGCAGCGATTACCGTGGCGTTCTCCTCGTGGTTTTCCGATTGCTCCGATCGTGGCGTCGGCCACGGCACCCTTCCAGCGCGCTGACCGGGCGTGAGTACGCCGGCCGGCGCATCCGGCTCGCCGTCGAGCGCCAGTTCCAGGGTTTGCGCGCGGGGCTGTTCGTTCCGCAGCCGCGGCACTTCCGGTGTCGCCCGGCGGACAGCGAGCGGGGCTCTCGGGGCGGACGCGTGCTTGATGAGCGGCTCGTCGTCGGGCGCCTCGAGCACATCGTCGCACGCCTCTGGCTGACGTGTCTCGCGGCGACCCTGGACTCGCCAAGCAAGCGATCGAGATCCGGACTGGCGTCCGCCATGGCGATGGCCGGCGGCGCGCGCCGTGGCGGCGTCGACGAGCGACAGGTCGTCGAGCGGCGCCAGTTCCCGGTCGCCGGAGCGGAGGGTCAGATCGGGGACGGTAGACCGTGGACGTCAGCGAGAAGTCATATCCGCAATTGCGGCAGCGTTCGACGCGCTCGAAGCCCAGATACCCGCACTTGGGGCACTTCATGGGACGTGGCGATCTTCGCGTGGCGCCGCCGCAGGCACTGCCGGCAGCGTGGCGAGGGCGATTAACTGTTGCTGGATTTCGGCGCGGAGGCGATCGGCGTCGCCGCGCTGGGGATCGGTCGGGCGGACCGTGTCGAGCGCGCGTCAACGCTTCGCGGAAGTGGCCACCGGCCATGAGCGCCCGGGCATTGGTCAGAATCATTTCGCCGCGGCGCGGGAGGACCAGGGTGACCTCGCGCGCGACCGCCGTCGGCGCCGGCGTTTCCGGCGACGCGAACTCTCCGGTGAGCGCCAGGACCGACCGGATACCGAAGACCGATCGGAGGTCGACGCCACGCCGCGAGGCCGCAAAGGCGCCGCCGGCGAGGAGCGCGGACAGCGCCACCACACCGAGGACCGCACGCCAGACCGGCGAACGGCGAGCGACGGCGCTCGACAGCGTGGCGCCGGCTCTCGGCAGACGGTCGGAGCGCCTAGCGCGGTACGGGCGACACCGCCGTCTCGAGTCGATTCAGGCGCTCCAGGACCGCGAGCGCGTCCTCGGATGGCGCGCCGCCGTCGATGGCGGCCTGGAGCAGGCGACGGGCCTCGTCCGCCTCGCCGCGCTGGAAGGCCGCGACGCCGTTCTGAAGCAGCTCTTCGACTCGCGCTGACGCTCGGCCAGCGCGCTCGCGCGCGGTCGATGTAGCGCGCGCGCCCGCGGGTGACTGCGATCGATGAACAGCGCTCGCGTCCAGACGTTGATGGCGAGCTCGTAGCGGGCCGCGAAGTAGTGATCGAGACCGAGGAGCAGCAAGCTGCTCGATCTTCGCGTCGCGATCTACGGTGAGACGGCGCATCGTCGGCGTGTCCGATGTCGTGTCGATGCGCTTCAGACATGAAATCGGCGGCCAGTATAGCAAAGGCGATCGCGGAAATTACAGCTAGAGTCATCGCATCCCTGATATCCTGCCCTTCAGCGATGCTCATCGAATGCGTGCCGAATGTGAGCGAAGGACGACGTCCCGACGTCATCGCCGCAATGGTCGAGGCGACTGGGACGCGTTCCGGGCGTTCGCCTGCTCGACCATTCATCCGATCCGTCGCACAACCGATCGGTGTTCACCCTGGTCGGCGACTCAGCAGGCGTCGAGCAGGCCGCGCTCGGCGCTTTCGAGCGGGCGGTCGCCGACATCGATCTCCGCACGCACACCGGCGAGCACCCGCGGCTCGGCGCGGTGGACGTGGTCCCGTTCATTCCGATCGAGGGGGCCACGATGGCCGACTGCGTCGCACTCGCGAAGGCGCGTCGGCGCTGAGGTCGCCGCGCGATTCGGCGTGCCGGTCTACCTATACGAAGAAGCGTCGACCAACCCGGCGCGGAAGAACCTCGAAGACATCCGTCGCGGCGAGTTCGAAGGGCTGGCGGCCAAGATGGCGACCGCCGGACTGGGCGCCCGACTTCGGCCCGGCCGCGCCGCATCCGAGCGCCGGCGCCTCGGTCATCGGCGCGCGGATGCCGCTCATCGCGCTACAACATCAACCTCGCGACCGATCGGCTCGACGTGGCCGAAGAAGATCGCCGCCGCCATCCGCCACAGCAGCGGAGGCTTCCGCTACGTCAAGGCGGCCGGCTTCAAGCTCGAAGACCGCGGCATCGTCCAGGTCTCGATGAACCTGACGAACTACGAGAAGACGCCGATCTTCCGCGTGTTCGAAACGGTGAAGCGCGAGGCCGAGCGCTATGGCGTGTCGATTCTGGAAAGCGAGATCGTCGGGCTGGTCCCGGCCGCGGCGCTCAACGCCGCCGCCGAGTTCTATCTGCAGATCGGCGGCTTCAAGCCAGATCAGGTGCTGGAGAACAGACTCAAGGTTGAAGAATAGAGAAGTCAAAACTGAAATGGCAGCTCGATGTTCAACTTTAACTTCGACTTTTACCTTTTGACTTTCACACAGCTTCCGGCTCCTCCTCGCCGCGCGTCGACGGCGCGATGCCGAACGCCTTCATCTTCCGATAGAGGTTGCTGCGCTCCACGCCGAGGACTTCCGCGGTCCGCGACATGTTGCCCTGCTGTGCGGCGAGCGTGCGCAGGATGAGATCGCGCTCGAACTGATCGCGCGCTTCGTGCAGGGTGCGGCGCTCGCCGAGCACCTCCGGCGCGGCCGGTCTCGACAGGCCCGTCGGATCGAGAAAGCTCAGGTCCGACGGCGAGATCGCGTCGCCCGGGCACCATGATCATCAGCCGCTCGATGACGTTGCGCAGCTCGCGGACGTTGCCCGGCCACGGATACTGCTGCAGCGACGGCACGCGCGCCCGACTCGAAGCTCTTCAGCCGGCGCCCGTATTCGCGCGCGAAATCGGCCATGAAGTGATCGGCCAGCAGCGGAATGTCCTCCTGCCGGTCGCGGAGCGCCGGCACGAAGATCGGAATCACGTTGAGGCGGAAGTAGAGATCCTCGCGGAAACGTCCGCCGCGGATTTCGGCCTGCAGATCCTTGTTGGTGGCCGCGAGCACGCGCGCATCCACCTTGATCCGCGCCGTCCCGCCCACCGCCTCCATCGTCTGTTCCTGCAGGACGCGCAGCACCTTGGCCTGCGTCTTCAGGCTCATGTCGCCGATCTCGTCGAGGAAGATCGTGCCGCCGTCGGCGACCTCGAACTTGCCGCGCCGATCGGCGACGGCGCCGGTGAACGCGCCGCGGACGTGGCCGAACAGCTCGCTCTCGATCAGCTCTTCCGGGATCGCGGCGCAGTTGACCTCGACGAACGGCCGCGCGCCGGCGGCGGCTCAGCGCGTGGATCGTCCGCGCGACCAGCTCCTTGCCGGTGCCGTTCTCGCCGTAGATCAGCACGCGGCCGTTGGTCGGCGCGGCCATCGCCACCTGCTCGCGCAGCTGCCGCATGGCGTAGCTCTCGCCGACCATCGTCTGGTGCCGATCGACCTTGCGCGCGCAGGGCGCGGTTCTCGGCCTCGAGCGTGCGCTGACGCAGCGCGTTGCCGACGACGAGCATCGTCTTGTCGAGCTGAAGCGGCTTCTCGACGAAAGTCGAAGGCGCCCAGCTTGATCGCCGCGCACCGCCGACTCGATGTCGCCGTGGCCGGAGATCAGCACGACCTGCGAGTCCACCTGCCGCTCGCGCAGCCGCGTCAGCGTCGCCAGGCCGTCCATGCCGGGCAGCCAGACGTCGAGCACGATCAGATCGATCGGCGCCGCGCGTGACGCGCTCGAGGCACTCTTCCCCGCTCGACACCGACTCGACGATGTAGCCCTCGTCGCGCAGCGTCGCCGCTCGAGCGCCTTCCGAACGCCCGGCTCGTCGTCGACGATCAGGACGGTGGGTGTCATACGTTTAATCGCAGAGCGTCGACGGCAGATCGGCAGAGGGAATCTTCGTCTTGCGTGCTCGATGCGCTCTCGGCCGGTTCCGGTCTTCAACACGGCAACTCTATGGTAAACCGCGTGCCGCGCGGCGTGTTGTCGCCGACCTCGATGCTGCCGCCGTGCTCGGCGATGATCCGGCGCACGATCGCGAGGCCGAGGCCGCTGCCGCGCCGCTTGGTCGAGTAATACGGCAGGAACAGCTTCTCGCGCTCGGCCGGCGGAATGCCCGGGCCGTCGTCGGCGACGACGACCCGGACGACGCTGTTGCCGGCGTCGAGCTGCGTTTCGACCACGATGTCGCCGCGGCGCTCCATCGCCTCGATCGCGTTGTCGATCAGGTTGATGATGACGCGGCGAATCTGCTCGACGTCGAGCCGCGACCAGCGGCACGCCCGGCGCGAAGCGCTGGTCGATGCGGACGTCGCTGAAGATGCCGTTGTAGCAGCGCCACCGTATCGGTGATGAGCTGCGCCGAGATCGGTCGGCACGGTGCGCGGCGACGGCATCCGCGCGAACTGCGAGAACTCGTCGACCAGCCCCTTCAGCGACTCCACTTCGCCGACGATGGTCGCCGTGCACTCGTCGACGAGCGCCTTCGGCCTGCGGCGGCGCGCCGGAGAAATGCCGCCGCAGCCGTTCGGCCGACAGCTGAATCGGCGTGAGCGGGTTCTTGATCTCGTGGGCCAGACGCCGCGCCACCTCGCGCCACGCGGCCACCTTCTGCGCGCGAATCAGCGGCGTGACGTCGTCGAGCACCAGGACGACGCCCTTCGGGCGCGCCGCGCATCGCCGACGAGCGCCGTCGCGACGGCCGCGAGGTGCAGTTCCTGCCCGTCGCGCGCCAGCGCGATGTCGTGGGCGGCCGGCTCCGCCTTGCCTGCGCCCGGCGCCGGCGAGCAGCGCTTGCCGAGCGGCTGCAGATCGGCGCGATCGAATACGGCCTGCGCCGGCTGGCCGACGATCTGCCGGTTCAGGCTCAGCAGCCGCGCGGCGGCGCTGTTGATGGTGGCGATCGCGCCGGACGCATCCACCGAGACGACTCCGGTCGTGATGCGCTCGAGAATCGTCTCGATGTATCGCCGGCGGCCTTCCACCTCGACGTGCTTGCGCTCCAGATCGATCGTCCCGCGTTCGACCCGGCGGCGGCTCGTGGCCAGCTCGTTCGCCATCGCGTTGAAGGCTTCGACGAGCGATCCGAACTCGTCGTTGCTCTGCGGTTCGACCCGCTGATCGAGGCGGCCGGCGCCGATCTCCGCGCGCGGCCGCCGCCAGCATCTGCACCGGGCGCGTAATCCGCTTCGCCATGTACAGGCCCATCCAGGTCGCGCCGACGAGAATCATGCAGCGTGACCATCAGGAAGAACGAGAGGTAGACGCCGGTCAGCGGCCGCTTCAGGACGCGCAGCTGCGTTGTAGTTCTCGAACGCCTGCGTCATGCGGCGCGACCGCGCCGCCATTTCGCCGGTCAGGTAGTCGGTCGCGACGACGACGCCTGTCGGGTTTGCCGTCGGCGGAGCGGATCACCGCCGCGGCGTGCAGCAGGTCGCCGGCGCCGCCGACGCGTTTCGATCGACGAGCTTCGGCCGAGCCGGCCAGCGCCTGCGCCGCCAGCCGATCGGCGGCGGCGCGGCTGTAGCCCGGCGGCATCGACGGCGCCGCGACGTCGAGCACCGGCTCGAGGCTGGGCAGCGACCCGACAGGCGCGGCGGTCCCGGCGCCACGACGCGGTACCTCGACCATCTGCACGCGCTGCAGGCGTGACGTCAGGCGCCAGCAGATCGCGGAGCGGCCGGACGTCGCCCTTCGTCAGATCGACCGCCGACAGCGAGCGCGCCATGCCGGCTCGGCGTGCTCGCTGACCAGCAGCTGCCGCTCGTGGTAGTAGTCGCTCGCGATCTTGTTGGCCGACGACAGGATCTCGTCCATCGGCGCGTTGAACCAGCGGTCGACGCTCGCGCCAATCAGCTCGCTGCCGACGATCGAGCACGAGCACCGCCGGGACGAACGTCATCGCCGAGCAGCAGGACGACCAGCTTGGCGCGGAAGCGCGCGAACGGCAGCGCCTTGCGCCGCTCGACGACCAGCTTGACGATGTTGCGCGCCAGCACGAAGACGAGCGCGACCAGCATCGTCAGATCGGCGGCCGACAGCGCGTAGAGCACGAACTCGCTGAGGAAGTCGGGCGACAGCCGCGAGCGTGCCGCGGGCGATGGCGAGCAGCGCGATCAGGACGCCGACGAGAATGCCGATGCCGGCGAGGATCAGCGCGCGGGTTGTCCCGGAACGGGCGGCGCGGCGGCTGCGGCGTCCGCGCCGGGGCCACCGGCGCGTCTTGGCGTGATCGACGTCACGGTGGCTGGCATGGGGCTCGTAGGGCTCGGGCTAGCGGCTAGGCTACCACCCTTCGATGTTCATTCCTTCGGATTCAGAAGATCCTTCAGCTCGTTCGCGAACTCGTTGATGTCGCGGAAATGACGATACACCGACGCGAAGCGCACGTAGGCGACCTTGTCGAGCTTCTTGAGCTCCTCCATGACGAAGGCGCCGATGTCGTTGGTGGAGATCTCCTTCTCCGGCCGGTCCTGGAGCGTCGCCTCGACGCGATCCGCGATCGCTTCGAGCGCCGCCACGCTGACCGGGCGCTTCTCACACGCCTTCAGCAGGCCGGCCACCAGCTTCTGGCGCTCGAACCGCTCGCGGCTGCCGTCCTTCTTCACCACCATGTACGGGATCTCGTCGATCCGCTCGTAGCTGGTGAATCGCTTGCCGCATTCGAGGCACTCGCGGCGCCGCCGGATGACTTCGCCTTCCTTCGACTCGCGCGAGTCGACCACCTTGTCGCCGAGGTGCGCCGCAGTACGGACATTTCATACGGTATGCGCCCTGCTCCGCCTGATTCGCCAGCCGCCTGCATGCCGGCGAGGTTCAGGCCTTCCTGCGCGGCGAAGAACAGGCCGAGCAGAAGCGCGGGGCCGATCGAGAACAGGTGCAGCACGATCGCCGCGCCGACCGCCGCATCGTCCGGCGCGCCGTAGAACATCGTCGTGCCGACGCGAAACGCTTCGTGAAACCCGCCGATCGCGCCGGGCGTCGGCACCGGCGACGCCGAGCGACCAGCAGCGACGAGCAGCAGGAACGATCCGGTGAACGGCATCGCGAAGCGAAACGCCACCGCCACCGACCAGATGCCGAGCGCAGATGCACAGCCACAACGGAAACGACCACGCCAGCGCGATCAGCAGCGCGGCTCTGGCCGCCGGATCGCGCCGAGGCCGCGCGCGAACTTCTCCGGCGATGCTTCGCGATCAGGCCCGGCGAGCGCCGACGGCAGCGCCTGCTCGAGGCGCGCGCCATCGCGCGGCCCAGGCGCTGCCGGATCGTCCCGCCAGGCACGAAGAGGACGACGAGCGCCGACGTCGAGACGACGCCGCGGCGCTCGCGCCGGCCCACTTGACGATGCGCGAAGCCGGTCGGATTGACGGCGGCGAGATCCTTGCCGAACACGAAGACGAACGACGCCAGCAGGACCAGCACCGTCAGCGTGTCGAGCAGCCGCTCGAGGATGATCGTCGCAAAGGCGCCGGTCGCGGTCATGCGCTCCGACTGTCCGCGCGGCCGCCCGCTTGATGCGCCAGGAAATACGGGCGAATGACCTCGCCGGCGCGCGCCGGCAGCACGCTGCTCGCCGCGAAGCCGACCGCCGTCGCCCGGAACGAGCTCGCGAAACGTCGTGTGGCCGAGCGGCTCCGAGCAGGATACTGCCAGCGCAGCGCCGGATCGCGAGGTTCACGAACATCGTCGCCAGCGACAAGCGCCAGCCATTCCGGCCGGCGCCCGGACGATCTGCTGCGCCAACGCGCCAGAGATCGACGTTGTGGAGAAACAACGCGACCAGCGCGACCGCGATCGCCAGCACGACAATGGTGCGAACGTGGGATCGCATGCGCCTCGAGTGCCTCTTACTATAGCGCCTGACTACCGCCCGTCGCTACACATGTTGTTGTTGTCAGACCGTCGAGCGCCCCTGTAAGATGCATATCTTCTTCCGCAGAGGATCGTTGTTGCCGCTCTCCGTCTCCCATTCTCCAGACCACGACTCGCCGACCGCCGTCCCGATCGTCAGGGCAAGGTCCGCGATATCTACGAGTTCGGCGATCGTCTGCTGATCGTCGCGACCGACCGCATCTCGGCGTTCGACTACGTGCTCGGCTCCGGCATCCCCGACAAGGGCAAGGTGCTCACCCAGATTTCGTCGTTCTGGTTCGAGCGGACGCGAGCCGATCGTCGCCAACCACCTGCTGTCGACCGATCCCGCGTCATTCCCGGGCGGAGCGCGCGACGGCCGGCGACTCGCTGCGCGGACGATCGATGCTCGTCACGCGCACCGAGCCGCTGCCGATCGAGTGCGTCGCGCGCGGCTACCTGTCGGGCTCCGGCTGGAAGGACTACGCGGCGACCGGCGAGGTGTGCGGCATCCGCCTGCCGAAGGACTGCGCGAAGTCGGATCGGCTGGCCGCAGCCGATCTTCACGCCGGCGACCAAGGCGCAGAGCGGCCACGACATCAACATCACCGAGAAGGACGCCGCCGAGCTCGTCGGCCAGCGTGTGCTCGACCGCGTCCAGCGATCTGACGCGCTGCGGCTCTACGCCGAAGGTCCGCGCACGCCGAATCGTGCGGCATCATCGTCGCCGACACGAAGTTCGAGTTCGGCCTCGCCGGTCGAGGACGGCGACGGCCGCCCCGTCGAGGATCGCATCATCCTGATCGACGAGGTGCTCACGCCGGACTCCTCGCGCTTCTGGCCGCAGGGACGGCTACAGCCCGGGCGGCGCGCAGACGAGCTTGACAAGCAGTTCGTCCGCGACTACCTCGAGCGCATCCGCTGGAACAAGCAGCCGCCGGTCCCCTCGCTTCCGGACGACGTCGTGGCGAAGACGCGCGAGAAATATGTCGAGGCGTTTCAGCGCCTCACCGGCCGGGAGCTCGACGGATCGTGATCAGCGATCGGCTCGAACGCCTGGTCGAGGAGATGGTCGATCGCGGCGTCCAGTTCGACGATGCGGTCCGCGAGTTCGAGAAGCGGCTTCATCGCGCGGGTGCTCGACGCAGTGCGACGGCAGCCTGACCAAGACCGCCTGACACGCTCGGGATGCACCGCAACACGCTCACCCGCAAGATGGGGGAGCATAAGATCAAGCGACGGGCAGGATAGGCAGGCACGAGGCGACTGATCCTGCCCTGATCCTGACGTCCCGCCCGTCCAGCCGTCCTGCCCGTCCGGCCATCTGCTAGCAGTCGACCTCTTGACACTGCCAAGCCACCGCCATATAATTAGCAGTCGCCCTCACCGAGTGCCAACGCCACAGAGGGCACGACCTCTTCATCACAGACGGAGCACAACGCATGAACGTCAGACCGTTGCACGACCGCATCATCGTTCAGCGCATCGAAGAAGGCGAGCAGAAAGTCGGCGGGATCATCATCCCCGACTCCGCCAAGGAAAAGCCGCAGCAGGGCAAAGTCATCGCCGCCGGCAACGGCAAGTCGAAGGACGACGGCAAGCGCGTTCCGCTCGACGTCAAGGCCGGCGACCTCATCCTGTTCGGCAAGTATTCCGGCCAGGAGATCAAGCTCGATGGTGAGGAGTACCTCATCATGCGCGAGGACGAAGTGTCTCGGCTGTCATCGAAGGCGGCGACACCAAGAAAGAAGTAGCGCAGTCGGAGAAGCTAGGACGAACAGAGATCGACATGGCAAAACAGATTGTGTACGGCGAGCAGTCGCGCCAGGCCGATCCTGCGCGGCGTCAACCAGCTGGCCGACGCGGTGAAGGTCACGCTCGGCCCCAAGGGCCGCAACGTCGTCCTCGACAAGAAGTTCGGATCGCCGACCATCACCAAGGACGGCGTGACGGTCGCCAAGGAAATCGACCTGAAGGATCCGCTCGAGAACATGGGCGCGCAGATGGTCCGCGAAGTCGCGAGCAAGACGTCGGACACCGCGGGCGACGGCACCACCACCGCCACCGTGCTCGCGCAGGCGATCTACCGCGAAGGCGCGAAGAACGTCGTCGCCGGCGCGAACCCGATGGACATCAAGCGCGGCATCGAGAAGGCCGTCGAGGCGCTCACCGCCGAGACTCAAGAAGATGTCGAAGCCGGTCAGCGGCAACATGGTCGCCCAGGTCGGCACCATCTCGGCGAACAACGACGAGACGATCGGCAAGATCATCGCGGACGCGATGGACAAGGTCGGCAAGGACGGCGTCATCACGGTCGAAGAGGCGCAAGACGCTCGAGACCTCGCTCGACGTCGTCGAAGGCATGCAGTTCGACCGCGGCTATCTCTCGCCCTACTTCGTGACCGATCCCGAGCGCATGGAAGTCGTGCTCGAGAACCCGGTCATCCTGATCCACGAGAAGAAGATCAGCTCGATGAAGGACCTGCTGCCGGTGCTCGAGCAGGTGGCGCGCCTCGGCCGCCCGCTGCTCATCATCGCGGAGGACATCGAGGGTGAAGCGCTGGCGACGCTCGTCGTCAACAAGCTGCGCGGCACGCTGCAGGCCGCGGCGGTCAAGGCGCCGGGCTTCGGCGATCGCCGCAAGGCGATGCTCGAGGACATCGCGACCCTCACCGGCGGCACGCGCGATCACCGAGGACCTCGGCATCAAGCTCGAGAACGATCAAGCTCGACGACCTCGGCAAGGCGAAGAAGGTCACCATCGACAAGGACAACACGACGATCGTCGAAGGCGCCGGCGCCTCGGCGGCCATCGAGGGCCGCGTGAAGCAGATTCGCGCGCAGGTCGAGGACACGACGTCGGACTACGACCGCGAGAAGCTGCAGGAGCGGCTGGCGAAGCTGGTCGGCGGCGTCGCGGTCATCAAGGTCGGTGCGGCCACCGAAACCGAGATGAAGGAGAAGAAGGCGCGCGTCGAGGACGCGATGCACGCGACCAAGGCGGCGGTCGGAAGAGGGCATCGTGCCCGGCGGCGGCGTGGCGCTCATTCGCGCGTCGAAGGTGCTCGACGGCCTGAAGCTCGGCGGCGATCAGCAGATCGGCGTCAACATCGTCAAGCGCGCCATCGAGGAGCCGATGCGCTGGATCGCGACCAACGCCGGCCACGAAGGCTCGATCGTCGTGCAGAAGGTGCGCGAGATGAAGGACGACCGAGGGCTTCAACGCGCTGACCGACACCTACGAGGATCTCGTCAAGGCCGGCGTCATCGACCCGGCGAAGGTCGTGCGCTCGGCGCTCCAGAACTCGTCGTCGATCGCCAGTCGCTGCTGCTGACGACCGAAGCGCCTCATCTCCGAAATCCCCGAAGAGAAGAAGGAAGCGGCCGGCGGACGCCGGCGGCCCCGGCGGCATGGGCGGGATGTACTAAAGTTAAAAGTTTGAAGTGACAAGTAAAGTTCAAGTTGAAATGCCTGGGCCCGGCAGGAGAAATCCTGACCGGGCCTTTTTCTTTGGTTTTAACTTTGAACTTTTAACTTGAGTCTTCGGGTTCCAGTGCTGGTTACCGCAGAGTGAACGTGAGCTCGATCGTGACCAGCACCGGGACCGGCTTCGCCGAGCCGCGTGCCTGGCGCGAAACGCCACTGTTTGGCGGCTTTGATGGCTTCCTGATCGAGGCCGAAGGTCGCGTCGAGCGATCGCAGAATCTGCACGTCGCCGACGGTGCCGTCCGGGCGCACGACGCACTCGAGCAGGACCGTGCCCTGGACCTTCGCGCGCATCGCGTCGGAGGTGTACTGCGGCTTCACCTCGCGCAGCACGCGCGGAATCGTGACGCCGTTGCCCGGACGGTACGACGCCGCCGCCCGTGCCGCCGCCGCTGCCCGGCCCGAGACCTGAGCCGGTCCCGGGACCGATGCCCGATCCCGGTGCCGGTGCCGGCGCCGCCGCCGGTGCCGGATCCCTGCGACAAGCGTCGGCGGTCCAGGCGGCGCTTCGATCGCGCCTGGCAGCGTATCCGTGCGCGGCGGCGAGTCAGCTTCGCAGGAATGTTGAACTGCCTCGATCGGAGGCGGCTCGTTCTTCGCCTGCGTTGCCTCGATTTTCGGCGGTTTCGCGACGGGAACCGTGATCTTGTCCTTGCCCGGCAGCTCGGCCTTGCCGGGGCGGTTCCTTCATCTTGTTGCCGCCGCCACCGCCGCCGCCGCCCGGACCCGGTTGGCTGCAGCCAGATGATGTTCTGGTTCGGCTGCTCGGGAAGGAACGCGGCCGTCGACGCTGGATGCGGGCGTAGCGAATGAACAGCACAGATCGCGACGACGATGAAGACATGAGAGATGAACGAGGCCAGCGCGGCCGGGGCGATACGCTTCGCCGGCTGTTCGAACATGAACGGGATGTCGACCGGATGCTGCCCTTCGACGTGAACGGACAGATGTCCGGCGGATGCGTTAGCGCGAACTCCAGGCCGTCGTTGGAGGCTCGGTCATCATGCTGTGGTAATGGGCTCGTCGAGATATTCTCGCGCACTGCGTCTTGAAGGAGGCAACTGCAAAAAGCAGTGCCTCCAACCTCGTGCGTGTTTGCTGGCGAGAACGTCAGAGGTGTGAGCGCGGTGTCCTCAGACTCGGCCGACCAGGCTCCAATGGCGGCATTGCCGCCGCCGTAGGAATGAAACAGTGCGAGCGCATCGGCCGCGCGCGGCTCGCTGCGGACAGCGACGAGGATGCCGCCGCGGGCCGGTCAGCGTCTCGAAGATCCGGCCGTCGTGCGCCTGAAAGCCGACACGCCGCATGGCGCCCGCGAGCCCGATCGTCGGCAGATCGCCGAGGTGCTCCTGCAGCGCGGCGACCAGCGGCCCGTGCGCCACCGCCGCGCCGACCACGGCGAGCGTCCAGTCGATCGCCCGGTCGTGCCGAACGTCTTTCGATCAGCGCCGCGGCGTCGTCGGTCGCCTTCGCGAGAATGGTCAGTTCCGTCGCGCGAGAAACCGGCCTGCTTCAGCGCCTCGAGCGCCTTCGCGGCCCAGGCGACGTCCTGAAACACGCCGACGGTGAAGAGTCCGGTCTGTGTGCTCGATCACTGCAAACCACGTGGGCTCGTGGAGCCAGGGTGATGGCGCACTCTCGAGTCAACGAGCCTGTAATGTATCACGGTGGATGTCGCGATTGTGGGCGCGGGACCGGCGGGCGCGCGAGCGGCGTGCGTCCTCGCCCGCCATGGCGCGCGGGTCACGATCTTCGACGCGTCGCATCCGCGCGAGAAACCGTGCGGCGGCGGCGTGACCGGCCGCGCGCTCGCGCTGGTGGCTGACGCCATCGACGCGACGTCGTCGCGCGGACACCGATTCACACCGCGTCGCGTTCGTCCGCCTTCGCGCCTCACGGCGGCCGGCGGACAGGCGCCCGATCGCACCGGCCTGACCACCCGGGAATCGGCGACCGTCGACCTCGATCGCGGTGCGCTCGTGGTCGCAAGCCGCGCGGACATTCGACGCGCGCGCTCCTTCACGCGGCGCAGCAGGCGGGCGCCGCGCTGGAACCTGCGCGGGTGACCGATCTACGCGTCGATGCGGATGGCGTGACGCTGGAGACGCGCCGACGGTCATCGGCGGGCCGACGTCGTGATCGGCGCCGACGGCGCCAACAGTCTCGTTGCGCCGTCGCGTCGCGCGACCGTTCCGGCGCGATCAGCTCTCGATCGCGACCGGCTTCTTCGCGCACGGCGTCACGAGCACGGAGATCGTGATCGCGTTCGTCGCCGATCCGCCCGGCTACATCTGGTCGTTTCCGCGCCCGGGACACCTGGCGATCGGCATCTGCGCCGAGGCGACGGCGGGACACCCTCGGAGGCGCTCCGCGCGCGGACCGCCGAGTGGATTCGCGCGACCGGCATCGCGCCCGGCGCGCGGCTCGAGCCGTACGCGTGGCCGATTCCGTCGCTGGCGCGTGCGCGACGCCCACGAGTTGACGGTCGCCGGATCGCGCTGGCTGCTGGCCGGCGACGCGGCGGGGCTCGTCGACCCGATTACGCGCGAGGGCATCTACTTCGCGCTCGCGTCCGGTCAGTGGGCCGCCGAATCGCTGCTGCGTGACGGCTTCGCGTCGGCCTATGCGTCGCGCGTCGCAGAGGAGGCAGGACGCGAGCTTGCGCCGCGCGGCTCGCTTCAAGGCAGGTTTCTTCCGTCCTGCTTTCATCAACGTCCTCATGCGCGCGCTGCAGCAGAGCGCGGGCGTGCGCGCGGTGATGGCCGATCTGATCGCCGGGCGCCAGGGTTACGCGGATCTCAAATGGCGCCTGCTGAAGACCTTCGAGATCGGGCCTCGCGTGGCGGGCGCGTCACTTCGAGTAGTAGCCGTCCCGCGCTCTGACGCGGACGCCCGGGCGAGTTCACGACGACCTCAATCGAGTGCCACGACGGCTCGGCGGCGACCGGGCGCGCCGGCGTGTAGCCGAGGAGGTATTGCGATCGCAGCTCGTTCGCGATCGAGGTCAACGTCGCCGACAGCTCGCGGGGATCGGTCTGGAAGAACGATCGGCCGCCGCTGGCGCGTCGCCAAGCTCGGCGAACACCGCGGGCCGTTGCGGAGCCGATGGCCACCGGATACACCAGCACGTCACGGCGCCTGACCTGATCGACCAGGGCGGCGGCAGTGCGTGTCGCTGTAGCGATCGCTGCCGTCCGACAACACGACCAGCGCCCGGCGTCCTTCGCCGACTGAATCGCGTCGAGCGCGCCCGCGCATGGCGTCGTAGAGCGGCGTGGTGCCCCAGGCGTCCAGCCGGTCGATCGCGGCCAGCGCGGCCTCGTGCTTCGTCGACAGCGGCGCGACGACCGTGGTCTCGCTGCCGATGGCGATCACCATCACCTGATCCGCCGGTTTCAGCGCGTCGATGAACGCGCGCGCGGCGCTCTTCGCCGTGTCGAGCCGCGGCGCGGCCGGCGCCCATGCTGAAGCTGCGGTCCAGCCCGATGGCGACGGCAAGCGGGAAGTCGCCGGCGGTAAATGCGGAGATCGTCTGGGGCGATCCGTCCTCGAGGATGCGAACATCCGCGGCCGTCAGGTCCCTCACCGGTGCGCCGCGTTGATCCGTCACGGTCGCGTACACTTCGACGAGGTTCACGCCGGACGTAAATTGCGACATAAGTGGCTGCCGGCAAGCGCCAGCAGCGATTACTAGTGGCTACATCGCAGCTTCAAGGAGCACTGCCATGGGCCGTCTCGGGCTGCCAGAACTACTGATCATTCTGGCGATTATCATCGTCATTTTCGGAGCAAACCGCTTGCCGGGACTCGGCCGCGGCATCGGCAGCGCGATCAAGAATTTCAAGGACGGAGTTCAAGGAAAAAGACGACGACAAAGACGAACAAGCGCGACCGGCGCGTCGTCATAGCACGACGCGCGTATCGCCCATCCGCCGCGTGACCCGTTCGCGGTCGAGATACTCCAGCAGCGGAATCGCAAACTTTCGCGTCACGCCGAATCGCTCCTTGAACGTGGCGACATCAATGCGCCGCCGCGCCGCCCGCCGACGCCTTCAACCCCGCGACTTCGTCTTTCAGCCGCCGCAGCGCCTCGTCGTGAAAGACGAGCACGTCGACCCGCACCAGCACTTTCTGGCGCAGCAGCAACTTCATCACGCGATCGGCGACCGCCGGAGCAACGCCGGCGGCGGCGGCGATCGCCGCCGCGTCGGACGGCGTGAGACCGGCGTCGCGCATACGCGCGCTCGATCGCGGCGCGCGCGCGTCCTCTTCCGGCGAGAGCTCGAGCACGGTGCGCTGGCGAGCGCCACGCGCTCGCGCACGGCAATCGTTCCGGCCCTCGCCAGGTCCGCCAGCACGCGCTCGAACACCGACGCGTGGCCGTGGCCGAACAGCTGCTCGCGCAGCTCTTCGCGAGGACGCCCTTCAGACAGCGGCTGTGCCCGATGGTGCGCGGTCAGCGTCGCCACGATCGCGTCCTTCGAGGCGCGCCACGATCGGCGGGGACACCAGGACGTCGCCAGCTCGCACGGCCTGCCCCGCCGTCACCAGCGCGTCGACCCGCGAGTCGAGCGTCGCGGGATCGACGCCGACGCGCGACACCATCGCCGCCAGTGAAAGCCCGGCCTGGCCCGGCATCGCCAATCATGACGGCGGCCGCGCGCTGCTCCGCCGCGGCGCGATCGTCCACGGCCGGATCGAACAGCCAGCGCCTGCACGCGCTCGAGCGCCGCGCGGCTCCGGATCGCGCTCCGCGGCGGGCGCGGGTCGAGGATCAGCCCGCCGGCGATCGTGGTCGGCGGCGAATAGGCGCGCAGGATGTAGCGGTCGCCGCGCGCCAGCACCGCGGGCGCTTCGAGGCGCAGCCGCACGACGGCCTGCGAGCCGCCCGCAATTTCTGGAATGGCCCGGTCCTGAAGAGACCGATGACGGCCACGCGGCCGAGGATCTCGGCGGTGCCCTGATGGAAACGCACGCGCGCGCCGTGCTTGAGCGGCCTGGCGCCGGCAATCACTTCGACCACGGCGTCGGCGAGCCGCGTCTCCTCGAACGCGCCAGGCGTCGACGAGCGCCTGTCCGCGCTGCAGGTCGCTCACCTCGACGCCCGCCAGATTGACCGCCGTGCGCTGACCGGCGATCGCTTCGGCCTCGCGCCGGCCGTGGACCTGCAGCCCGCGGACCTTGACGCGCCGCGTCCCGGGCGCCGCCATCAGCTCGTCGTCGGTCCCGAGCCGCCCCGAGACCAGCGTGCCGGTGACGACCGTGCCGAATCCCTTCATCGAGAACACGCGATCGATCGGGAGCCGGGTCACCGACTGAACCGCACGATCCCGAGTCCGGCGGCTGACCTGCAGCGAGCGTCGCGCGAAGGACGTCGAGCCCGGCGCCCGTGCGCGCCGACACGGGCACGATCGGGGCGCCCTCGAGAAACGAGCCGGCGACGAGCTCGCGGATTTCGAGGCGCGCGACCTCGATGGTGTCGCGCGTCGACGAGATCGGACTTGGTCAGGGCGACGAGGCCGGCGCGGACGCGCAGCAGGCGGCAGATGTCGAAGTGCTCGCGGGTCTGCGGCTTCACCGACTCGTCGGCGGCGACCACCAGCACGACGAGGTCGATGCCGCCGACGCCGGCGAGCATGTTCTTGACGAACCGCTCGTGTCCCGGCACGTCGACGAAGCGCGAAGTTGATCCCGTCGATCTCCTGGTGCGCGAAGCCGAGATCGATGGTGATCCCGCGGGCCTTCTCTTCCTTCAGCCGATCGGGATCGGTCCCCGTCAGCGCCAGCACGAGCGCGCTCTTCCCGTGATCGATGTGCCCCGCCGTGCCGACGACGATCGATTTCATGGCCACAGAGGCACAGAGACACAGAGACCATCGAACGCAGACGTCCACGAAGACAGCAGAGGTCAGCTGCGCGCGATTCGGTTCGATGAGCGGCCCGCAGTCGCGGCCGGCTGGCGCGGCCGGATCGGATCGATCCACGAACGGTGGCGGATACGATTGAGTTCGTGGATCGATCCGACTCCGGCCGCGCGCCGCCGCTGCGGCGCCATCGAACCGAATCGGCACGGCGATCTCTGTGACTCTGTGCCTCTGTGGCCACTTCTGCTTCGTGTCTTCGCGTCTTCCGTGATCTTCGTGGTTAACGTCTGCGTCCGGCCTTGCGCTGGCGTCGCTCGTTGCGCCCCGGCCGCTGCTTGCGCTTCTTCTCGAACTTCGGCGCCGCCTTGCTCCGGCGCGGGCCGCGCTCGCCTTCCCGCACGCGCTCCAGGATCTCGACCAGCCCGAGGTCGACCTGCCGCAACTCCATGTTGACGCGGATCACCTGCACCTTCACCTTGTCGCCGAGCCGGTAGACCTTGTGGGTGTTCTCCCCGCGCAGCAGATGCGCGGTCTCGATGTAACCGGTAGTAGTCGTCCGCCATCGTCGACACGTGGACCATGCCCTCGACGAAATGTTCGACCAGCTCGATGAACAGGCCGAATGCCGCCACGCCGGTGACGTAGCCCTCGAATTCATCGCCGACCTTGTCGGCCATGAACTTGACCTTCTTCCACTGCAGCAGCTCGCGCTCCGCATCGTCGGCCCGCCGCTCCATCTCCGAGGTGTGACGCGCGATCTCCGGCAGTTCCTCCCGCCACTCCTCGCGCTCCTCGGCCGTCAGCAGCTGTGCGACGCGCGGCACGGAGCGCGCGATGGACGACCAGATCCGGATAGCGCCGGATCGGCGACGTGAAGTGCGTGTAGCTGGGCGCCGCGAGGCCGAAGTGGCCCAGGTTTTCCGGCGCGTAGCGCGCCTTCTGCATCGTCCGCAGCATCAGCATCGCGATCGGCTTTTCTTCGGGCTTTCCGTGGATCTTCTCGAGCAGCTTCTGGAAATGGCGCGGCCGCAGCGCGTTGGCCGGAGCGGCCAGGCTGTAGCCGAACCCCGAAATGAATTCCTCGAACTTCGCGACCTTGAGGATGTCGGGCTCTTCGTGGATGCGGTAGAGCGCCGGCGCCTCCTGCGCCTCGAGGAACGACGCCACGGTCTCGTTGGCGAGGAGCATGAACTCCTCGATCAAGCCGGTGGGCGACGTTGCGCTGCAGCGCGATGATCGCCTCGACCACGCCGCCCTCGTCGATGATCACCTCCGCCTCGTTCAAATCGAAATCGATCGACCCGCGGCGCCGCCGCGCGTCGTTGAGGATCTGGAACAGCTCGCGCATCTGCTCGAACATCGGCACCAGCGGCGCGTACTGCGCGAGCAGCGCCGGATCGCGATCCGTCAGGATGCCGTTCACGGCGGTGTAGGTCATCCGCTCGTCGCTGTTGATGACGCCGTCGTGAAACTCGTAGCGGACGACCTGGCCGTGGCGATCGATTTCCATCAGACAGGACTGCACCAGTCGATCGACGTGCGGATTGAGGCTGCAGAGGCCGGTGGCGAGCTCCGACGGAAACATGTGGACCGCGCGCTCGGGGAAATAGACGGACGTGCCGCGGTCGTACGCTTCGCGATCGAGCGCGCTGCCCTCGTGCACGTAGTGCGAGACGTCCGCGATGTGCACGCCGAGCCAGAAATTGCCGTTCGGCAGCCGCTCGATCGTGATCGCATCGTCGAAATCCCGAGCGTGCTCGCCGTCGATGGTGACCGTCGGCACGCGCGCGGAAGTCGGTACGGCCGCGGATGTCCTTTTCCGAAACGGTCGGCGCCGAGCCGGACCGGCCTCGGCGACCGCTTCAGGCGAATGCGCGTCGGGGATCCCGCATTTGCGGATGATGATCTCGGTGTCGACGCCTGGTGCGTCGATGTCGCCGAGCACATCGGCGACCCGGCCGATGGCGCCCCGCGTGGCGGTCGGCCAGCGCGTCAGCTCGACGATCACCATCTCGCCAGGCGACGCGCCGCCCTCCTGACCGGGCGGGACGACGATGTCCATCAGCACGCGGCGGTCGAATGGCGCGACGTGGCCCATGCCGCTGTCGTCGCGGTCGTAGCGGCCGACGAGCGAGCTGTTGCGGCGCTCGAGCATCCGGATGACGCGCCCTTCGGCGCGGCCGCCGTCCTTGATGCGCTCGATGCGAACGACGACGCGGTCGCCGTGCATCGCCTCGTTGAGATGCGGGCTGGAAATGTAGATGTCGCCGCCGCCGGATTCGAGCGGACGCTCCGGCGTCACGAACCCGTAACCCGCCGGGTGCGTCTGGAGGCGGCCGACGTAGAGGTCCATCTTCTCGGGCAGACCGAAACGCTCGCCCGCGAATCTGAATGAGATCTCCCGAAGCGACGAGCGATTTGATATGCCGCTTGAACGACGTGCGGTCGTCCTTCGGCACCTTGAGTATTCTGCAGCAGCTCGCGCATGCCGGCGGGATGATGCACCCGCTCGCGCATGAGTGCGAGCACCTGATCACGTGAAAACATTGAATTTAGGCTAACAGAATTACTTGAAGGTCGCCGACGTTGGTGCCGGTCGGACCGGTGTGGATAAGATCGCCCAGCGCGTGAAAGAACGCGTAGGCGTTGTTGTCTGAAAGAAACCGATCGGGCGCGCAGGCCGGCGGCCGACGCCCGCGCCAGAGTGGTTCGATCGACGATCGCGCCCGCTGCGTCGGTCGGCCCGTCGACGCCGTCCGTTCCGCGCGCTCGCCAGCGCCACCGGCGCGCCGGCGGTCGCCAGCAGCGGCGCCGCCGCGAGCGCGAATTCCTGATTGCGTCCGCCCTTTCCCGATCCGGTGACGTGCACGGTCGTCTCGCCGCTCGAGATGATGCAGACCGGGCGCGGACCGCTGCCAGCCTGCGCCATCGCGCGCTGGAAGTGCGGCAGTGCCATCGATCGCGCTTCGCCCGTCACCGCGTCGTCGATGCGAACGACGCGGTAGCCACGGCGCGCGGCGTCTTCGGCGCTGCCGACCATGGCGTCGCGCCGCGATCCGATGACGGTCGTGGTCGTTCGCGCGAGCCGGGGATCGCCGGGCGAAGGCGTGTCGTCGATCGCGCCGGCGGCGCCGCGTCGCAGCCGCTCGACGACGGCCGCCGGAAAGGCCGCCGGCCCTCCGAACCGGTTCAAGACGTCGAGCGCGTCGTCGAACGTGCTGGCGTCCGCAACCGTCGGCCCGGATGCGATCACGCTCAAGTCGTCGCCGACCACGTCGGAGATGACCAGCGTGCGGCACAATCCTTTGGTCCGAGCAGCCAGCCATCCACCTTTGATCGCCGACAGGTGCTTGCGGACGGTATTGAGCGCGTAGATGTCCGCGCCAGCCCGCAGCAGCTGATTCGTCGTCAGTCGCTTGTCGTCGAGCGTCACGCCGTCCGCGGGCACGGCGAGCAACGCCGACGCGCCGCCCGAAACCAGGACGAGCAGCGTCTCGTCGGGCCGAACGGAATCCGCGAGCGCCAGCGCCCGGCGTCCGGCGTCTTCGCTCGCCGCCGTCGGCAGCGGATGGCCGCTGACCACGGTTTCGAACGGCGGCGGAATCTGTTCCGCCCACGACCGCCCCAGGTCGGCCCCGACGACGAGTCCGGCGCGGATCGCCGCACCGCCCCACGTTGCCGCCGCAACGGCCATGGCCGGCGCGGCTTTGCCCGCGGCCAGACAGATGTAGCGCCGTCCGTCGACTCCGGGCTGCGCTCCGTCTCCTAACGCGCGTTCCACCAGCCGGCCGGCGTCGACCGCAGCGATACCGGCCCGGACGATGGCCAGGAGATCGTGTCGAAGATTTGCGTCGGAACGGGTCAGTGTGACTGCTTGGGATCAGACCAGGCCGAAAGCCCGGTTACGACGTCGAATTTTCTGAGGAGTGAGCTGACGACTTGCGGGGCGTTGTCTTGGGTGGAGAGCTGTTCGAGCTGAGCCAGGATTTTCGTGAGCGCGGCCTCGACGTCGGTAATCGCGCTCTCTGAGTAATAGGCGCTGCTGCTGTAGACAGCGGTGGTGTTTGACAAATTCTTCCCGGTAGAACTCTGCGATAGGGTGCTGCGCGCTGATCGGCCGCGAATCGGTGACGAAGCGTGGCATGCAGGGCCTCGAGATGAATTGTCGTTGTTGAGGATCGAGTGTAGCGCCGCCGTAAAACCGCTGTCAAGATTCCGTAAGACGGGCCGCGACCAGACCGCCCACGCACCCGACCGCCATCCCCCCAGAACGACCAGAAAACAGAGGCCGACCGGCAGGAAGTGGAGCGACGAGAGGCTGAGCGCCGACGCCAGAGGCGTCAGATACCGCGCGCGCAGGGCAAAAACAGGACGCCGAGCAGGATCAGGGCGACGAGGGCGCCCAGACCGCCCTGCAGCACGCCTTCCATGACGAACGGACCGCGAATGTAAGCCTGGGGCGCACCGACCAGCTGCATGATCTCCAGTCTCGTCGCGCCTGGCGTAGAGACCCAGCCGCACGACGTTCGCCACCGTCAGCGCGGCCGCAAACGTCAGGATCGCGGCCAGCGCCACGCCGACGCCTCGAATGACCCCCACGGCGGCGAGCAGGCGGTTGAGCCACTGCCGGTCGTAGCGCACGTCGGCGACGCCCGGCATGCCGCGCAAGCGTGCGCTGAGCGCATCCACCGACGCCGAGGCGCCGGCGTCGGGACGCAGTCGAACCTCGATTGACGCCGGCAACGGGTTGTCGCCCAGGCCATCGATCGTCGACGCCAGATCGCCGAACGTCTGCTTGAAGCGCGACAGCGCGTCGCTCTTCGACACGTACTCGCGCGACGCGATGAGATCGCCCGGCGCAAGCGCGCCTTCGATCGCCCGCCGCTGATCCAGCGTCACGTCGTCGGTGAGATAGACCGACAGTTCGGCCGAACGGCTCCACTCGGCGCCGAGGCGGTCGAGATTGGTGGTCACGAGCAGAAAGGCGCCGAGGACGAACAACGCGAGCGCGATCGTGGCCGTCGACAGCAGCCCGGAATGGCGGCCACGCCACAGGCTGGCCAGGGCTTCGTCGAGCGAGTACTGCAGCGCCTTCACTCAGGACACCTCGACGACGCGACCGGCTTCCAACGTGATCGAGCGGCGGCCGACGCGCCGGATCAACTCGCGATCGTGTGTCGCGACGACGACCGTGGTGCCGCGGGCGTTGACCTCGCGAAAGAGATTCATGATTTCGAGCGACAGATCGGGATCGAGATTGCCGGTGGGCTCGTCCGCGAGCACGAGCTGCGGGTCGTTGACGAGCGCTCTCGCGATGGCGACGCGCTGCTGCTCCCCGCCCGACAGCTCTTCAGGAAACGAATTCATGCGATGCTGCAGGCCGACCCACTTCAGCACCTGAAAGGTCTTGCGCTGTTGCGTCGCCAGCGGCAGGCCGAGGACACGCATCACGAACGCGACGTTCTGAAACACCGAGAACCGGGGATGAGCCGAAAGTCCTGAAAGACGAAGCCGACGCTGCGGCGGAACGCCTGCACCTGCGCCGGCCGCAGCGCGCGCAGGTCGCGGCCGAGCACCTTCAGATCGCCTTCGCTCGGCAATTCCTCGCGAAGGAGAAGGCGGAGAAACGTCGATTTGCCGGCGCCGCTGGGCCCGGTCAGAAAGATGAACTCGCCTTTGTCGATGGTGAGGGAAAGATCGCGGAGAGCGTAAACGCCACGCTTGTAGAGCTTCGACAGATGTGACGTCTCAATCAAGACCGTTCACGCTGCCTGTGCACCAGAGCCAAATTGTCGTCAGGAGGACATCAGTATACCACGGGCTGCTGGCACTGCGCTACGGCATGTCGAGCACGCGTTTGAGCAGTTCGTTCACGCGCTTCGATTCGCCTTCCCGCCCGCGGCCTTCATCACCTGGCCCACCAGAAAACCAAACGCACTCGATTTGCCGCCGCGATACTGCGCGACGGCGCTCGCGTTCTTCGCGAGGACCTCCGCGACCAGACGAGCAATCTGACCTTCGTCGTCAATCTGCGCGAGATCTTCCGCGGCGACGATCTCCTCCGCCGTCCTTCCCGAGGCGATCATCGTGTCGAACACCGTCTTCGCGATTGAGCCGCTGATGACGTTCTTCTCGACGAGCGCGAGCAGGCCGGTGAGGCGTTCGATCGGCAGGGACGATCCCGCGATGTTGATGATCCAGTTGCCGGCGACCTTCGGCGATGCGCCGGCCGCGACCGCCGCCTCGAAGTAGTCCGACACCTCGCGGACTGTGTCAACTGCGCCGCATCGTACTCGGGCAACGCGTATCGATCGACGAAGCGGCGCCGGCGCGCCTCGGGCAATTCCGGCATCCCGGCGCGAATGCGCTCCACGCGCGCGGCGTCGACCGTCAGCGGCGGCAGATCCGGCTCGGGAAAATAGCGGTAGTCGTGCGCCTCCTCCTTGCTGCGCATCGACACCGTGCGCCCCGCCGCCGGATCCCACAAGCCGCGTTTCCTGACGACACGCGCCGCCGGAGCCGACGATCTCGATTTGCCGCTCGATCTCGTGGTCCAGCGCCTTCTCGAGAAAGCGGAAGGAGTTCAGGTTCTTGACCTCGGCCTTGGTTCCGAGCGTCGTCTCGCCGGCGCGGACGCACCGAGACGTTGGCGTCGCAGCGCAGGCTGCCCTCTTCCATGTTGCCGTCGTTGACGCCCAGCCACACCAGGATCTCGCGCAGCCGGCTGAAGAAGGCTGCCGCGTCGGCCGCCGACCGCAGATCGGGCTCGGTGACGATCTCGATGAGCGGGACGCCGCTGCGGTTGAAATCGACGTAGGTCTTGCGGTCCGAATCCGCAAATCCCTCGTGGATCGATTTCCCGGCGTCCTCCTCCATGTGCACGCGCGTGATGCCGACACCCGTCAGCGCGCCGCCGGTCGCCAGCGGGCGTTCGTACTGAGAGATCTGATAGCCCTTCGGCAGATCTGGATAGAAATAGTTCTTGCGGGCGAACACCGAAGACTCGTTGATCCGGCAACCGAGCGCGAGCGCCGGCGCGGATGGCGAGGTCGACCGCCTCGCGGTTCAGCACCGGCAGCGGACCCGGCAGACCGAGACACACCGGGCACACGTGCGTGTTCGGCGCCGCGCCGAACGCCGTGCTGCAGCTGCAGAAGATCTTCGAGGCGGTCAGGAGCTGCGCGTGAATCTCGAGGCCGATGACGGCCTCGAATGTCAGGCATTCGGTCCGGCGGCGCGCACCTTTGGCGTCGACGGTCGCTTCGAAGGTCTTGAAGTTGTCGGCGAACATGCGCGCGAGTTTGATCGCCTGCGCGTCGTAGGCCGCGGCGTCAGACCAGGTGCGGCGGGGATTCAGCACCTCGGGCGGAACATCGGGACAACTCTGTCGGAATATCGAGGTTGAAGACCGCGTCCTTCTGGTAACGCGGTCGCGTCGAGCGCGCCCGGACAAGCGCCGCGCGAATCATCGCGCGGGTGTACGCGATCTTCATGCGGCGTCCGACGCCGTACGGACCGCCGGTCCAGCCGGTGTTCACCAGCCAGACGCGCGCCCCGTGCTTGGCGATTCGCTCTCCGAGCATCCTGGCGTAGCGGCTCGGGTCCAGCGGCAGGAACGGCGCGCCGAAGCAGGTGCTGAACGTCGCCTTCGGCTCGGTGACGCCCTTTCGGTGCCCGCGACCTTCGCGGTGTAGCCCGAACAGGAAGTGATACATCGCCGCCTCGGGCGTCGAGACGCGAGATCGGCGGCAGGACGCCGAACGCGTCGGCTGTCAGCATCACGACGTTGGTCGGGTGGCCGGCGCTGGCCCGACGAGCACGGCGTTGTCGATGAACGAAATCGGATAGGCTGCGCGCGTGTTCTCGGTCAGGCGATCGTCGTCGAGGTCGAGCTGCCGCGTGTCCGGATCGACGACGACGTTCTCGAGCACCGTGCCGAAGCGTCGGGTCGTCGCGTAGATCTGCGGCTCGGCTTCGGCCGACAGGCGGATGGTCTTGGCGTAACAGCCGCCTTCGAAATTGAACACGCCGCTGTCGCTCCAGCCGTGCTCGTCGTCGCCAATCAGCTGCCGCTCGGGATCGCTCGAGAGCGTCGTCTTGCCCGGTGCCCGACAGACCGAAGAACAGCGCCACGTCGCCGTCGGCTGCCGACGTTGGCCGAACAATGCATCGGCATCACGTTTCTGCAGCGGCAGCACGTAGTTGAGCACCGTGAAGATCGACTTCTTCATTTCGCCGGCGTAGCTCGAGCCGCCGATCGAGGACGAGGCGTTTCGGCGAAATTGAGCGCGATGACCACGTCGGAATTCGTACCGTGACGGCGCCGGATCGGCCTTGAAGCTCGGCGAATCGATGATCGTGAACTCGGGGCGCCGGCCTCGGCTGCCCGCGGATCGTCGATGAACAGGTTGCGGCAGAAGAGGTTGTGCCAGGCAAACTCGTTGATGACGCGCACCGGCAGCCGGTACGCCGGGTCCGCGCACGCGTAGCAGTCGAGCACGAACAGTTCCTTGCCGGCCAAAGACTTCAGGACATCGCGATGCAGCACGTCGAAGGTCGCCGGCTCCATCGGCCGGTTGATCTTGCCCCAGACGATTTCCGCCTCGCTCGACGGCTCGCGGACCACGAACTTGTCGTTCGGCGAGCGGCCGGTATGCTGCCCGGTTTTGCACGCCAGCGAGCCACCGGCCGCAATCACGGCTTCGTTCCGGCGGACGGCCTCCTCGTAGAGCGCCGCCACGGAGAGGTTCCACCGACGCGATCGGTTTCGATACCGTCGCGCTCGAGGGCCCGTGCGCGCTCGACGCCAGTACTCATTCAACGACTCCTAACATATGCAGGGGCAGCAACATACACGAAAAACACGAAATTATACGTTAAACTGGTAAACACCTGCCGGTCCGGATCGTAATGCCTTTATGAGTGGTGATTTGCGGCCTGTCTCCGATCGTGCCGATCGACGCCGCCGGCGTTCCCGAGCCGACCGCGCGCGGACACGCCGCCGTCGTCCCGCCGCTTTCGGACGACACGCGGCTGGCGGTCGCCATCCGCAGCCTGGTCGAGCGCGGCGAGATGGACGAGGCGCGCGACCGGTTCTCGGAGCTCGTCACGCAGCACCAACGCCGCGCGTCGCGCATCGCCTATCAATATCTTCGAGATGCCGCCGAGGCCGACGAAGCCGTCCAGGACGCGTTCGTCAAGGTGTTCAGTCACATCACCTCGTATCGGGAAGCCTGGCCATTCGAGGTCTGGTTCACACGCATTCTCATCAACGGCTGCCTGGATCGGCGGAAGGCGCAATTGCGGCGCGACCGCTGGATCGGCGGGCGCCGAAGTCTCGAGCGCGGACGAGGCCCGCGTCTCGGCTGCCAGGTCCCGGCGACGACCCGGAGCACCGCCTGCTGGCGCGCGAGCGCCGCGCGCGCATCGCGTCGGCGATCGATCGGCTCGACGGCCGCCAGCGGACGGTCTTCATGCTGTTCGCACTACGGCGATTGCACGCCGCGCGAGATCAGCGCGATGACCGGCCTGAAGCGAATCGACCGTTCGCGTCCACCTGTTCCGCGCCGCACGCAAGCTGCGCGGCCTGCTCGGAGGCCAGATCATGAAGGCGCTCGAAGCGCTGTCGCGGCATCTCCAGGACGAACGCCTGCTCGACGCCTGTCTGGCGGAGCGCAGCGGCGAACGGCCGGATCCTCCGGTGGCCGAGCACCTGGCCGACTGCGGCGCGTGCCGCGCCCGATACGAGGAGCTGGTGCAGGTCAGTGGACCTGGTGCGCCAGGAAGGCGAGACCGAAGCGGACGCCGTCTTCACACCCGAGCGGCTGCGTCAACAGCAGCTGCAGATCGCCCGCCGGATCGCGCACGTCGGCCGCGCGGCGCGGGTCATCAGCTTCCCGGCCGCTTCGTCCGTCGCACGATGACCGCGTCTGCCGCCGCCGTCGGCACCGCGTTGGGTCGCCGCCGCGGCCGCCGCGGGCCTGTTCATCGGCGCCGCGCTCGGCGCCGTCATACGAGTGGGGCGCACGCGCCGCGGGTACGACCTGGCCAGCGACCGGCCGGATGACGCCTGTCGCGACGCGCGGCACGACGCCCGGAGAGGTCGCCGCCGACGATGCGTTTCTGTCGGAGCTCGAGCTCGCGCTCGAGCGCCCGCACACGCGCGAGCTGCGCGCCTTCGACGCACTGACGCCGCACGTGCGCGAGATCAGGGACAGCCAGTAGGGGTGCTGAGTGCAAAGTGCTGGTGTGGCTGGGTGCTCAGTGCCGAGTGCCGAGTGCCCAATCGGCGCTCGGCTACAGGCACCCATAGCACCAGGCACCCGGCACAAGCACCCGGCACCCAGCACCCAGCACCAGCACTCGCGTCAGATGCCGTCACTAATCTTCCGCAAGGGCCTCGACCTGAAGCATGCCGTCGCCGGCATGCTGGCCGACAACTATCACAGCGCGATCGTCGAGCAGCATCAAGGCCGAGGACTTCACCTATCGCGCCGGACCGGCTCACCGTGCACCTCGCGCGCGAGTTCGGCTTCTGCTACGGCGTCGACCGCGCGGTCGACTACGCCTACCAGACGCGCGAGCGGCTTTCCCGACCGCCAGCGTCTTCCTGACCGGCGAGATCATCCACAACCCGCACGTCAACGAGCAGCTGCGCGCGATGGGCATCCGCTTCCTCACCGACGAAGGCGAGAGCGCCGATCAGCTGAGCGCCGACCGACGTCGTCATCCTGCCGGCGTTTGGCGTCACGGTCGCGATGCTGCAGCAGCTCGACCGAGCGCGGCTGCACGCTGATCGACACGACGTGCGGCTCGGTGCTCAACGTCTGGAAGAACGTCCGCCGGTACGCCGAGGGCGGCTACACGTCGATCATCCACGGCAAGGTGTGGCACGAAGAGACCCAGGCGACGGCGTCGCAGGCCGTCCAGCTACGGCGGCAACTACCTCGTCGTGTTCGACCGGACGGAGACCGAGGTCGTCTGCGAGCTACATCCGGCGCGGCGGCGACCGCGAGGCGTTCCTGCGGCGCTTCGGCAACGCCGCGTCCCCGGGCTTCGATCCCGATCGCGACCTCGAGCGCATCGGGCTCGCCAATCAGACGACGATGCTGATGACCGAGTCGCTGCGAGATCGGCGAGATGATCCGGCAGCCGCGATGCGCGATCGCTACGGCGAAGCCGAGCTCGACCGAGCGCTATCAGGCGTTCGACACGATCTGCAGCGCCACGCAGGATCGGCAGGATGCCGTGGTCGCGCTGCTCGCGCGAACACGCCGGTCGACCTGATGATCGTCATCGGCGGCTACAACAGCAGCAATACGGCCAACCTCGCCCGTATCTGCGCAGCGTCGCGGCCGACGTTCCACATCGCCGATCCCGACTGCCTGGTGTCGCCGGAAGAGATTCGTCACCGCCCGGTCGGGTCGAAAACGGAAGTGACCGCCACCGGATGGCTGCCCCGCACCGGTCGCCTGGCCGTCGGCCTGACGTCCGGCGCGTCGACACCCGACAACCTGGTCGGCGCAGCGGTCGCGCGGCTGGAAACGTTCTGCCGCTCGACCGCCTGCTGACCCAGGCCCATCACGTAAAGCATCAACGCCAGCAGCACCTACGCCGCGAAGAAGGGAGCCACGCTCCCTGAAGGAGCAACGGCAGTGCCATCGCGCGGCATCGCGCGTTCGGAGCAACGGGCGCCCGAGGTGCTGCCGGTCGTAAAGTTGTCTTTCCATAAACACCTGACGATCGGCTGTCGTATTCCCTCAAGTAACGGTATTTCAGGAGGTTTACGCATGAGTGCCGACATGGAGTCGGCGGTGCTGGCGGTCGGCGGTGCTGCTGGCACTCGCGCGGCCCCGCTTCACGCACAATCGTTCGGGTTCTCATGGTGGAAGGACGCCCAGTTTCAGCGCGACCTGGGCTCACCGCTGACCAGACGGCGAAGATCGACGCCATCTTCCAGTCGACGATCTCCTGCTCCGCCAGAAGAAAGCGGACCTCGACCGGCAGGAGGACGAGCTCTCGCGGCATGATCGCCGCGGGCGCTGACGAAGTCGCTGGTGACGCCGCCAGGTCGACAAGGTCGAGTCGACACGCGCCAGCATGAACAAGATGCGGACGCTGATGCTGCTGCACGAGCGGCAGGTGCTGACGCCGGACCAGCGGGTGCGGCTGAACAAGCTCCACGAACAGATGTTCAAGGACAAGGACCGCGGCAAGTCGCGGGACAAAGAGGCCAGAATTAGGAATCAGGGATCAGTCGAAGTGAAGAATGTGGCATCAGGGAGAGAGGCAATGACACGGAACGGATCGATCTGGACCTTCACCGCCGCGCTGGCGCTCGCGGCACTTCCGACGCCCGGGTTGGCCCAGCAGGTGTCCGACACGCGCCTTCGCGAGCTGATGGCCGCAGGCGGCCGCAGCGCGTCGCGAGTGGCGATCTCGACCCGCAGCAGACGACGCGGGCGCCCGGCGAGACCACGCCAACGCTGCGGCTCACGCTTGACGAGGCGGTGAAGTTCGCGCTCGATCGCAACCTCGACATCGCGGTCCAGCGCCTGAACCCGCAGATCAACGACATCGCCGTGCTGAGCGTGAAGTCGGTCTACCACCCGACGCTGACGTCGACGGTCGGCCCGCAGTCCTCCACGATTCTGCCCTCGAGCCAGACGCAGCTTGGCAGCGCGCGGGCGGCGGTTACAGGAGACGATGACCGTTCAACGGCGGCATCGCGCAAAGCCTGCCGTGGGGCGGAGGCAATTTCTCGGCGGCGCTGAACAATCTTCGGCGCAGCAGCACGAGCAACAACGTCGCTGTTCAACCCGCTCTTTCAATCGGCGTGGTCGTGCGCCTATAACCAGCCGATTCTGCGCAACTTCTCGATCGACTCGACGCGGCAGCAGCTCGCGGTCACGAAGCTGAATCGCGACGTCTCCGACGTCCAGCTGCGGGCGACCATCACCAATACGCTGTCGAACGTGCGCAACGCGTACTGGGACTACGTCTTCGCCGTCCAGTCGGTCGACGTCGCGCAGAAGTCGGTCGATCTCGCGATGCAGCTGGTTCAGGACAACCAGACCCGCGTCGAGGTGGGGACGATGGCGCCGATCGACGTCGTGCAGGCGCAGTCGCAGGCCGCGACCGCTCGCAGCAGAACCTCGTCGCCGCCCAGCAGGCACGATGCGCACCGCGGAGCTCGCGCTGAAGCGTCTCATCGTCGCCGGCACGCAGGATCCGAACTGGAGCGTGCAGCTGGATCCGGTCGATCGGCCGGACTTCCGCGCCGCGAGCCGATCGACCTCGAGGCGGCCGTCCGGCAACGCGCTCAGCCAGCGGACGGACCTCGAGATCGCCAAGAAGTCCATGCAGGCCAACGACGTCACGCTCCGGTATCCTCGCGCGACCAGCTGCAGCCGCAGGCCGACCTGTCGGTCGACCTACGGTTCCGCGGGCTGGGCGGATCGCAGCTCAACCGTCAATCGAACGCGACGCTCGGCAGCACGTGGTCAGCACGATCCCGGGCGGTATCGGCGATGCGTTCAGCTCGCTGTTCCGCAACGCCTACCCGCAGCTGGACCGGCGCAGGTGAACTTCTCGTATCCGCTCGGGGACCAGCTCGCAGGAGGCCTCGGTGGCTCGCGCGCGCGTTGCAGATGAATCAGGTGCAGGCGCAGGTCAAGCAGAGTCGAGCTGCAGGTCGCCACCGACGTGACCAACGCGGCGGTCGACGCGCCAGCAGCAGCGTCGAGCGCGTGCAGGCGGCGCAGGCGGCCCGCGAGCTCGCGCAGAAGACAGCTCGGAAGCCGAGCAGAGCAAGTTCGAAGTCGGCATGTCGACGAACTACAACGTCATCTCAGTCGCAGCGCGATCTGGCCACCGCGCAGAACAACGAGCTGCAGGCGATCCTCAACTATCGGAAGGCTCTGGTCGAGCTCGAGCGGTTGCAGCAGACCACGCTGCAGAACCTCAACGTGACCGTGATTGACGCGGGCGGCGGCGCAGCGACGACGACGACGACGACCACGCATGCGGTTCGCGCCGGCGGCAATACAACTGAGACGGAGTGACATGAAACGCGCAATCATCGGCCTGTTGATCGTCGGCGCCGTCGGAGCCGGCGCCGGCGCGATCTACATCCGCCGCGGCGGCCCCGAAGTTCAGGTGCAGACCTCGCCGATCACCCGCGGCGACATCGTCGACACGGTCGGCGCGCACCGGGACGCTGCAGGCGGTGACGACGGTGCAGGTCGGCAGCCAGGTGTCGGGCAACATCTCAGATGCTCGGCGCCGACTTCAATTCGATCGTCAAGAAGGGTCAGGTCATCGCGCAGGCTCGACCCGTCGCTGTTCGACGCGCAGCTGCAGCAGGCGCGCGCCAACCTGCAGTCAGACGCGCGCCAACCTGACCAAGGCGCAGAGCGATCTCGAGCGGACCAAGGTGCAGCTGACCGACGCGCAGCAGAAACTACACGCGCGCGAAGGAGCTGGCCGCCGAAGGGACTGCTGCCGCAGAGCGAGCTCGACGCCGCGAAGATCGCGGTCGACACGGCGCAGGCCGGCGCTGGCATCGCAGGAGGCGACGGTCAACCAGACGCAGGCGGCGGTCACGCCAGTCGCAGGCGTCGGTCAACCAGAACCAGGTCAACCTCGATCACACGATCATCACGGCGCCGATCGACGGCATCGTGACGCAGCGCAGCGTCGACGTCGGCCAGACGGTCGCCGCCAGCATGCAGGCGCCGACGCTGTTCATCATCGCCGCCGACCTGACGAAGATGCAGGTCAACGCCAACATCGACGAAGCCGGACGTCGGCCGCATCCGGCCGGGTCAGCACGTCACGTTCCACGTCGACGCCTACCCGACCGACAACTTCGACGGCACCGTCTCGCAGATCCGCCTGCAGCCGGTGGTCGTCTCAGAACGTGACCACCTACGGCACGGTCATCGACGTGCCGAACCCGCAGCTGAAGCTCAAGCCGGGCATGACCGGCGAACGTCAAGGTCGAGATCGCCAAGCGGTCCGACGCGCTGCGCGTGCCGAACGCCGCGCTGCGATTCCGGCCGACGCCCGACGTTGTTCGCGGCGCTCAACCAGGCGGTTCCGCCCGAAGCGACGCCGGGCGGCCGGACGCGGCCGCGGCCAGGGCGGCGCAGGCGGGCGGCGACCGCAGCATGCGCGACGCGGCGGCGCCGCGACCGGCGCGCCGGCGGCGCCCGCAGACGTCCGCGAGTCAGCAGAACGCGGTTTCGCCTCAGGGACGCTGACGACCGGCTCGGGCAGGCTCCGCCGCGCGACCAGGCGCCGGCAGGCTCAGGCCAGACCCTGCGCGGCTCAGGCGGGCGGCGATAGGCGGGCGCGGAGGCGGTGGCGGTCGCGGGTTCGATCCCGCGCGCATGATGGAGCGCTTCAAGACGCATGTCGCCCGACGAACAGCAGGCAGTTCATCGCCCGCATGAAAGATCGCGGGCAGGACACCAGCGCGTTCGAGAAGGAGCTGCCGGCAAAGCCGGCCGCAGTCCGCGCTGCGGCCAAAGGCACGGCGTCCGCGCGGCGCCCGCGCAGACGATCGACGCGCTGTTCGCGCCGCTGCCGTCCGTGGAGTCGCGGGGCCGCGCGTGGGTGTTCATGGATCAACGAGCTGAAGCCGGTCAACCTGCGGCTGGGCATCTCCGACGGAACGAACACGGAGCTGTTGAGCGGCGAGCTGCAGCAGAACATGGAAGTGGTCACCGGCGTGACGGGTCTGAGCACGACGCGCACGACTGCCAGGCCAGGGCGGCTCGGCAACCCGCTGATGCCGGAGGCGCGGGCCGCGGCGTGGCCTCCGGCGCGGCCGCGGCCGCTTAGGTGAACGCGAGCGACCTGAACCCATGTCGACGGTCATCTCAGTCAAGAACCTCGTCAAGACCTACGTGGTCGGCGAGGTCGAGGTGAGCGCGCTGCGCGGCGTGAACCTCGAGGTGCCGCGCGGCGAGTTCCTGGCGGTCACCGGACCGTCGGGCTCCGGGCAAGTCGACGTTCATGCACATCGTCGGCTGCCTCGACCGGCCGACGTCGGGCCAGTATCTGCTCGACGGCCAGGACGTGTCGCGGATGTCGAAGGACGCGCTGGCCGCCGTGCGCAACAGGAAGATCGGCTTCGTGTTCCAGGGCTTCAACCTGCTGTCGCGCACGTCGGCGCTCGACAACGTCGAGCTGCCGCTGCTCTACGGCGGCAGCGAGCATGAAGACCGCTGAACGTCACAAGCGCGCGATCGAGATGCTCGATCTGGTCGGGCTCGGCAACCGGACCGACCACCATCCGAACCAGTTGTCGGGCGGACAGCAGCAGCGCGTCGCGATCGCCCGCGCGCTGATCAACAACCCGTCGATCCTGCTCGCGGACGAGCCGACCGGGAACCTCGACACGCGGACCAGCATCGAAGTGATGGGGATCTTCCAGCGCCTGAACCAGGAGCGCGGCATCACCGTGGTGCTGATCACGCACGAGATGGACATCGCCGAGTACGGCACGCGCATCGTGACGTTCCGCGACGGTCAGGTCGTCACGGATCGCCGGTGCGCGAGCAGCGGGTCGCCGGACGAGCTCGGCGTGGACTCGCTGCGCGCCGAGCGGCCGACGACGGTCCGACGCGACCGTCGGCTGGCCGGCATAAGGAGCCGCCATGTCGTTCCTGATGATTCTCCGGATCGCCGTCAAGGCGCTGAACCGCAACAAGATGCGGACGGCGCTGACGATGCTCGGCATGATCATCGGCGTCGCCGCGGTCATCACGATGGTGGCGCTCGGCACCGGCGCGCAGACGTCGATCGAGGCGCAGATCCAGTCGGCCGGCACCAACATGATCATCGTGTCAGCGCCGGCAACTTCTCGCAGGGCGGCGTCCGGCAGGGCCAGGGCAACGCCAGCACGCTGACGCCGGACGACGCGGCCGCGATCGCGCGAGTTGCCGGGCGTGCAGTACGCGCGGCCGGCGTCCAACACGCGCGGCCAGATCGTCGCCGGCAATCAGAACTGGAACACGCAGGTGCAGGGCACCGACGTGGACCTGCCGCTGATCCGGTCGTGGCAGGTGAACGAAGGCGGCGTTCTTCACGCCGCAGGACGTCACGACCGCGTCGAAGGTCGCCGTGCTCGGCAGCGTCGTGCGCGATCAGCTCGTTCGGCCCGACGCCGATCCGATCGGCCAGGTCATCCGGATCACGCAACCAGCCGTTCACGGTCGTCGGCGTGATGGCGAGCAAGGGCCAGTCGGGCATGGGCCAGGATCAGGACGACGTGATCTTCGTCCCCTACACCACGGTGATGAAGAAGCTCCGCGGCATCACGTATCATCCAGCAGGTCACCGGTGTCGGCGGCGTCCGCCGGCGAGACGACGCAGAGTGGCCGACAGCATCGCGACGGTGCTGCGCGTGCGCCACAAGATTCAGACCGGCGATCCCGACGACTTCATGGTGCGCACGCATGGAGGAGATGGCCAGCGTCCGGAAGGAAGCGACGCAGACGATGACGGCGCTGCTCGCCAGCATCGCCGGCGTGTCGCTGCTCGTCGGCGGCATCGGCATCATGAACATCATGCTGGTGTCGGTCACCGAGCGGACGCGCGAGATCGGCCTGCGCATGGCGATCGGCGCGCGCGGCCGCGACGTGCTGCTGCAGTTCCTGGTCGAGGCGGTCGTGCTCAGCCTGTTCGGCGGCGGCATCGGCATCGCGCTCGGCTTCGGCGCTGGCGCAAGGCGTGACGCTGTGGCAGGGCATGGCCGACCGCCGTGTCGCGCCAACGCCGTGGCGGTCGCGTTCGGCTTCGCCGCGATGACCGGCGTGTTTTTCGGTTTCTATCCGGCGCGGAAGGCGGCCGCGCTGGATCCCATCGACGCCCTGCGATTCGAGTGATGCGGAATGCCTGAGTCTGGTCCTTGCTCGCGTAGCTGTTGACGCTGGCTCGTGCCGCGGCAGCTGCGCGCTGTTGACGCTGCGTGCCGGCGGCGAGGCCAAACAGTCGACGCCCGCCGCCATCGGGCCGGTGGCGGCGGCGGCCGGGACGTGCCCAGTTGCCGGTCACGACCGCCGGTCGTCCAGAAAATCGATGCCGCTCGACGTCCGTGGCATCGGCACGGTCATCGCCGCGTCCACCGTCATCGGTCCGCGCCCAGATCACGGGCGAGATGACCTCGGTGCATTTCATGGAAGGCGAAGACGTCGAGGAAGGACAGGTCCTCGTCCGCCTCGATCAGCCGGCCGCTCGAAGCGGCGCTGCAGCAGGCGCGAGGCGGCGCTCGGCGCGCGATCAGGCGCAGGCCGCCAACGCGCGGGTCGCAGGCGACGCGCTACCAGGATCTGGCGCAGCGCGGCATCGCGACGCAAGCGAGCAGGTCGACCAGATGCGTCGACCAACGCGGCGGCGCTCGAGGCGACACGTCGGCGCCGATCGCGCGGCGGTCGAAAACGCGAAGGTCCAGTTGGACTACGCGACGATCACCGCGCCGTTCGCCGGACGCACTGGCCTTCTGCAGGTGCACCCAGGCAACCTCGTGCGCGCCAACGACACGGCCCCGATCGTGACCATCAACCGGATTACGCCGGTCTACGTGTCGTTCGCGGTGCCCGAAGCGCTGCTCACGGATTTCAAGCGCTACATGGCGACAGGGCAACGCTCAACGTCGAGCGCGGTCGCGCCCAACGACGAGGCGGCCGCCGTCGACGGGCCGCATCAACTTCATCGACAACGCCGTCGATCCAACCACCGGCACCATCAAGGTCAAGGGCACGTTCCCGAACACCGACCGCGCGCCTCTGGCCCGGCCAGTTCGTCAACGTGAAGGTGACGCTGACGTCGAATCCGCGCGCGGTCGTCGTCCCGTCGACCGCCGTGCAGGCAGGCCAGCAGGGGACGTTCGTGTTCGTCGTCAAGACGGGATCAGACGGTCGAGCTCCGCCCTGTGACGGTCGCAAGAACGCGCGGCGACGAGTCGGTGATGAAGACCGGTGTTCGGCCTGGCGAAACCGTGCGTGACCGACGGTCAGATTCGCCTCATGCCCCGGCAGCCGCGTCGGCATCAAGAACGCCGGCCCCGGCACAAGGCCACGCGTCATGAATCTCTCCGCGCTCTTCATCAAGCGCCCGGTGACGACGACGCTGATCATCGCTCGGGATCATCGTGTTCGGCGTGCATGTCGTACCAGCAGCTGCCGGTCAGCGACCTGCCGACGGTCGACTTCCCACCATCCAGGTCGGCGCGGGCCTGCCGGGCGCGAGCCCGGAGACGATGGCGTCCGCTGTGGCGCTGCCGCTCGAGAAGCAGTTCGCGACGATCGCCGGCCTCAACTCGATCAACTCGACCAGCTCGCAGGGCAGCACGCAACATCACGCTGCAGTTCGACCTGAGCCGCAACATCGACGCCGCCGCGCAGGACGTGCAGGTCGATGATCGCGAAGACGGCGCGCCAGCTGCCGCCGCAGATGCCGACGCCGCCGTCGCTACCAGAAGGTGAACCCCGGCGACCAGCCGGTGCTGCTTCCTCGTGCTCCGTTCGGCGACGCTGCCGCTGTCGACGGTCAACGAGTACGCCGAATCGACGATCGCGCAGCGCATCTCGATGGTCAGCGGCGTGGCGCAGGTCAACGTGTTCGGCGCCGCGCAGCTACGCGGTGCGCGTCGACGTCGACCCGCGCAAGCTGGCGGCGCACGGCATCGGCATCGACGAGGTGGCGACCGCGATCTCGAACGACAACGTCAACCTGCCGACCGGCACGATTTACGGCACCGGACAAGACGTTACGTCGTGCAGGCCAACGGCCAGCTGATGCGCGCCGCCGCGCCTACGGCCCGACGATCATCGCCTACCGCAACGGCAACCCGGTGCGGCTCGACGAGGTCGCGCACGTCTACGACGGCATCGAGAACGACAAGAGCGTGGCGTGGTATCGGCGGCCAGCGCACGATCTACCTCGCCATCCAGAAACAGCCGGGCACCAACGTCGTCGCAGGTCGTGCGACGCGGTCAAGCAGCTGCTGCCCGACCTTCCGCGAGCAGCTGCCGGCGTCGGTGTCGCTCGACGTCCGCACCGACCGCTCGGTCGCCGATCCGCGAGTCGGTGCACGACGTGAAGTTCACGCTGCTGCTGACCGATCGGGCTCGTCGTGATCGGTGATCTTCCTGTTCCTGCGGAACGTCTCGGCGACGATCATCCCGAGCCTCGCGCTGCCGGCCTCGATCGTCGCGACCTTCGCGGTGATGTACCTGCTCGACTACAGCCTCGACAACCTCTCGCTGATGGCGCTGACGCTCTCGGTCGGCTTCGTCGTCGACGACGCCATCGTGATGCTGGAGAACATCGTCCGGCACATGGAGATGGGCAAGCCGCCGATGCGGGCGGCGTTCGACGGATCGAAGGAAATCGCGTTCACGATTCGTCTCGATGACGGTGTCGCTGGCCGCGGTGTTCATCCCGGTGCTCTTCATGGGCGGCGTCGTCGGCCGGCTGCTGCACGAGTTCGCGGTCACGATCAGCGTCGCGATTCTGGTGTCCGGGTTCGTGTCGATCAGCCTGACGCCGATGCTGTGCAGCCGCTTCCTGAAGCCGCCGCACGCGCAGAAGCACGGCTGGTTCTACAACGCCACCGAGCGGATGTTCGACCGCTGGCTGCAGGCTGTACGACTGGACGCTGCGGGTGAGCCTGCGCTTCCACGTCGTCACGATGGCCGTGTCGATCGCGCTGATGATCGGCACCGGTCTACCTGTTCACGCATCGTGCCGAAGGGCTTCCTGCCCGAGCGAGGATCAGGGCCGCTTCAACATCAGCACCGAAGGCGATCCAGGGCATCGGCTTCGACGAGATGGTCCGCCACCAGCAGCAGGTGGCCGACGATCGTCGCCAAGGATCCGGACATCGTCGGCTGCAGCAACAACATCGGCGGCGGGCCGCGGCGGCGGCGGCCTGAACCAGGGCCGCATCGCGATCGACCTCAAGCCGCGCACCGAGCGCAAGCGCATCGGTCGATCAGATCATCGCCGAACTGCGGCCGAAGCTGTCGCAGGTGCCGGGCATGCGCGTCTTCATGGTCAACCAGCCGCCGATCAACCTCGGCGGCCAGCAGGGCGCGCGCAGCCTCTATCAGTTCACGCTGCAGGACACCGACACCGCGGAGCTGTACCAGCTGGGCGCCGATCCTCGAAGCCAAGGTCCGCGAGCTTCCCGGCATCGAGGACGTGCAGCAGCGACCTGCAGATCAAGAACCCGCAGATTCAGGTCGACATGGATCGCGACAAGATCTCGGCGCTCGGCCTCACCGTCAACCAGGTCGAGACGGCGCTCTACAACGCGCTACGGCACGCGCCAGGTGTCGCAGATCTACGCGCCGAACAATCAGTATCAGGTGATCCTGCAGGTCGCGCCGGAGTTCCAGAAGGATCCGGCGGCGCTGTCGATGCTGTACGTCCGATCGACGTCGGCCAGCCGGGCGCGCAGTCCGCTCGTCCCGCTCAGCACCGTGGCCAAGGTGACGACCGAGCGCCGGGCCGCTCACCGTGAGCCACACCGGGCAGCTGCCGTCGGTGACGATTTCGTTCAACCTCAAGCCCGGCTTCGCGCTCGGCGACGCCGTCGACGCGATCCAGAGCAGCCGCGGCCGCGACGCTGCCGTCGACCGATCGCGACGAGCTTCCAGGGCGCGGCGCAGGCGTTCCAGGACTCGCTGCGCGGCCTCGGGCCTCATCCTGCTGATGGCGATCGTCGTCATCTACATCGTGCTCGGCATCCTCTACGAGAGCTTCACGCATCCGCTGACGATTCTCTCGGGCCTGCCGTCGGCCGGGTTTCGGCGCGCTGCTCACGCTGCTGATCTTTCAAGATCGAGCTGAGCCTGTACGCGTTCGTCGGCATCATCATGCTCGTCGGCCTGGTGAAGAAGAACGGCATCATGATGGTCGACTTCGCCGTCGGAGGCGCAGCGCGAGCACGGCAAGACGCCGCGCGAAGCGATCCACGAAGCCTGCCTCGTCCGCTTCCGCCCGATCATGATGACGACGATGGCGGCGCTGGTCGGCACGCTGCCGATCGCGCTCGGCATCGGCGCCGGCGCGGAGTCGCGCCGGCCGCTCGGCCTGGCGGTCGTCGGCGGCCTGCTCGTGTCGCAGCTGCTGACGCTGTACATCACGCCGGTCTACTACATGCTACATCGAGGGCGCGCGGTCTGCGGCTGGCCGAATCGGCAGCGGGCTCCGGCGAGACCACGCGACGTGATGTCCACGGCGCGCCGGTCGACGCGTCAATCGCTTTGCAGAACATCGAGCGAAGCGCGTCGCGCGCGTAGTCGACAGTAAGATATCGTGCGCGGCAAGTCGCGCGTCACGGCACATAAAGGAATAGAAAACATGTGTCTCATGCGTGATTCGTAATGCTCTCGCAGCAGCAATCGCCGCGTCGACGCTGCGAGCGGCACGTCCGGTCAGGCAGCGGGAGCCGGGCCGGGACGGGCGGGCGGCGGGCGCGGCGCCGCCGTGGCGACGCAGACCGACGGCCGTCCAGCGCATGTCGGTGCAGCGCGAAGTCGATCTGTCGGGCACGCTGCTCTCGCCCGACAGGCAAAGATCAGCAGCGAGGTCGCCGGCATCGTCCGCGAAGTGCGGATGCAGCTCGGGCACCGAAGTCAAGGCTGGCGACGTGCTGGTCCGCCTCGAGCCGAGCGAGCTGCAGTTCGCGCTCGACCGCGCGGAGAGCGCGCTGCGTCAGGTGAGGCGCAGCTCGGCATCGATCGGGCGCAGGACAAGCAGCCGCCACGCAGACGAACAGATCGCCTCGGTACGGCAGGCGATCGCCAATCGCGACGACGCACGCGCGGCGTTCGAGCGCGCGCAACAGCTGAACGAACGCGGGCTGCTGACGCGAGGCCGACCGCGACACGGCGGAGACGCGCCTCAAGGTCGCGGAAGCGAACTATCAGGCCGCGCTCGACACGGTGCACAGCCTGAAGGCGAGCCTGCAGGATCGCCGCGCGCTCGTACGACCTGGCGCAGAAGAAGCTGGCCGACGCGGTCATCAAGGCGCCGGTGGCCGGCTCGGTCTCCGAGCGGCTCGTGCAGCCTGGCGAGTTCATCCGCGAGAACACGCCGGTCGCGACCATCGTCCAGATGAACGCCGCTGAAGTTGAAGACGGCGATTCAGGAGAAGCACGCGAGCCTCATCAGGCCCGGGCAGGCGGTCGAGTTCGACGTCGAGGCGTTCCGAACCGGAAGTTCAAGGGCAAGATCGCCTACGTCAGCCCGGCGGTCGATCAGGCGACGCGCACGTTCGCGGTCGAGGCGCTCGTCGACAACGGCGACCGGCACGCTCAAGCCGGGCTTCTTCGCGAAGGGCGTCGTTCTCACGCACAGTCGATGCGAGCGTGCTCGCCGTGCCCGAAGAAGCGATCTCGACGCTCGCCGGTGTGTCGACGGTCTACGTCATCGAGAACGGCAAGGCCCGCCAGCAGCAGATCGCGCTGGGCGCGCGCCAGAACAAGCTCGTGGAGGTGACGAGCGGGTTGAAGGGCGACGAGACAGCTGGCGACCACCAATCTGAGCCAGCTCGCGACCGGCGTGAGCGTGAAGGATGGCCGAGGAGCAGGCGGGCGGTCGGGGAGCGCGTCCATGAACATCGCCGAAGTCAGCGTCAAGCGTCCGGTCTTCGCCATCATGATGACGGCGGCGCTCATCGTGCTGGGCGCCGGTCGTCATACGAATCGCTCGGCCTCGACCTGCATGCCGAAGACCGACGCCCCGGTCGTGTCGGTGCAGGCCAACCTGCCGGGCGCGAGCGCCGAGGAGATCGAGACGCACGATCACCAAGCGCATCGAGGAAGCGGTCAACACCATCAGCGGCATCGACGAGCTGCGCGCCTCGTCGGATCAGGGCAACTCGCGCGTCACCATCAACTTCACGCTCGAGCGCGACATCGAATCGGCCGACGCAGGACGTCCGCGACAAGCTGGCCCAGATCGTCAACCAGTTCCCGCGCGACACGCGGCCGCTGCAGATCACGAAGATGGATCCCGACGCGCAGCCGATTTTCGGCTTCGCGGTGTTCGGGCCGCGCGCGCGCGAAGGAGCTCACCGAGATCGCGGAGAAGCGCGTCAAGCAGGAGCTCGAGACGGTCAAGGACGTCGGCTCGGTCGGCTACAACGGCGAGCGCAAGCGCGAGATCCAGCTGCTGCTCAACGCCGACCGCCTCAACGCCTACGGCCTCACGGTCGATCAGGTCCGCACTGCGGTCAGCGGCAGAACGTCGAGATTCCCGGCGGCCAGTTCACCGCCGGCCCGGCCGACGTCGCGCTGCGGACGATGGGCCGCATCAAGAACGTCGAGGACTTCAACCGCATCGTCGATCTCGCTACCGCGCCGACGGATCGGTCATCACGTTCGCGCGACGTCGGACGGGTGCAGGACACGATGCAGGAGGTGCGAAGCGCGACGCGGCTGAGCGGCACGCCCGCCGATCGGCGTGCAGGTCCGCAAGCAGTCGGGCACCAACACCGTCGAGGTCGTCGATCGCGTCGCAGGAGCGGCTGACAGCGCATCCAGGCGCAGCTGCCCGCAGGACATCCAGATCAGCATCGGCAACGACCAGTCGCGGTTCATCCGCCGATCGTTCGAGGACATCAAGCTGCACCTGATCCTCGGCGGCCTCCTCGCCAGCATCGTGGTGTTCCTGTTCATCCGCAACCTGCGCGTCACGTTCATCGCCGCGCTGGCGATCCCGACGTCGATCATCGGCACCTTCACGTTCATGAAGATCGCCGGCTTCACGCTCAACAACATGACGATGCTGGCGCTGTCGCTCGCGACCGGCATCGTCATCGACGACGCGATCGTCGTCCTCGAGAACATCTTCCGGTTCGTCGAAGAGAAGGGCGTCACGCCGAAGGAAGCGGCCGCCGACGCGACGCAGGAAATCGGCCTGGCTGTCATGGCGACGACGCTCTCGCTCGTCGTCATCTTCGTGCCGGTCGCCTTCATGACCGGCCAGATCGGCCGCTACTTCTACAGCTTCGGGCTGACCTCGGCCGCCGCGATCCTGCATGTCGATGTTCGTGTCCGTTCACGCTGACGCCGGCGCTCTGCGCGATGTGGCTGCAAGCCGGAGGACGCGAAGTCGGATCACTCGACCACGAAGTCGTCGGGCTTCTACGCGAAGATCGATGCGCGTCTACGGCAAGATGCTGGAATGGTCGCTCGCGTCATCGCGCGGTGATGATCGGCATCGCCGGCGTCGTCGTCGCTGTCGGCGGCCTTCCTGTATCCGTACGTCGGCAAGGAGCTGGTGCCCGACGACGACCAGGGCGAGTTCAGCATCAACGTGCGGCTGCCGCGCGGCACCAGCTACCAGCGGACCGAGGAGTTCATCAAGCCGATCGAGAAGGACGTCCTCGCGCTGCCGGCGCCTGCAGCGCGTCATGCAGAACGTGAACTCCGGCTTCGCCAGCTTCAACATCATGATGGTCCCGCTCGAGGAGCGGAAGATCTCGCAGCAGGAGCTGATGATCCAGGCGCGGCAGATGCTGCGCAAGTGACCAGGGCGCGCGCATCAGCGTCTCCGGCGGCACCGACATCTCCGGCGCCTCGTCGAGCGGCGGCGGCCGCGGCGGCGGCGGACGCGGTGGCGGCGGCGGCGGCGGCTTCAACCGCCTGAACATCCTCATCCAGGGGCCGGACATCGAGCAGCTGCAGGCTACACGGTGCAGCTGATGGACAAGGTCCGCGACGATCCCCGGCGTCGTCGACGTCGACACCGAACTTCGAGCCGACGCAGCCCGAGCTGCGCATCAACATCGACCGCGCGCGCGCGGCCGACCTCGGCGTCAACATCGACACGCTCGCCAACAACCTGCGGACGCTCGTCGGCGGCGAGGAGATGTCGGAGTTCAAGGACGGCGACGACCAGTTCAAGGTGCTGCTGCGCCTCGACGAGCCGTATCCGCAACGACGGCCGTCGATGGGCGACCTGCTGGTCGCGGCCGGGCCCGGCGGCGCGGGCCGACCGGTCAAGGTCAGCGACGTCGCGCAGCTGAAGAGCGACTTCGGCCCGGCGTCGATCGACCGCTACAACCGCCAGCGGCAGATTTCGGTGAACGCCAACCTGCAGGGCGTGCCGCTCGGCGAAGTGCTGGCCGACGCGCGCGCGTCAAGGTCGAGGAGCTGCACCTGAAGGCCGGGCTACCAGGCGGTGTTCGGCGGCAGCGCGCGGACGCTGGCCGAGGCGTCGAGCAACTTCACCATCGCGCTGGTGCTCGCGGTGATCTTCATCTACATGGTGCTCGCGTCGCAGTTCAACAGCTTCATCCACCCGCTGACGATCATGACGTCGCTGCCGCTCAGCCTGCCGGCCGGCCTGCTGGCGCTGATGGCCTTCGGCATGACGATCAACGTCTACAGCGCCATCGGCCTGATGATGCTGTTCGGCGTCGTCAAGAAGAACTCGATCCTGCAGGTGGACTACACGCAACACGCTGCGCGAGCAGGGCATGGAGCGGCACGAGGCGCTGATCGCCGCCAACCACGTCCGGCTGCGGCCGATCCTGATGACGACGATCGCGATCGTCGCCGGCATGATCCCGATCGCGTTCGGCAAGGGCGCCGGCGCCGGCTCGCGGGCGTCGATGGCGGTCACGATCCTCGGCGGTCAGGTGCTCTGCCTGCTGCTGACGCTGCTCGTGACGCCGGTCGTCTATTCGTACTTCGACGACCTGCGGGAATGGAGCCCGGCGGCTCGCTAAAGCGCCTGTCGGTCCAGGCCCGGCGGCTGCCGAAGCGCGCTGTAATGGCTGATGGCTCATGGCCATGGCCCGTCGAGTGACTCTGACCCCAGATCGACCCATCTGCCCATCTAGTCCCTAGCCACCAGCCATCAGCCAGCTAGCCTCCCTGATCAACCTTCCAGTAAGCTGAGCCCGTCCAATCGGTTGTAAGTGGCCGAACTGTGACGATTGACGGCGGTGATGGCGCTGAGCGGCGAAACCCCGGCTCGGAGCGGGCTGGACAGCGACGTGGCCCTGGCGGCCGCGGGGATGCAGTCCGCCTTCGAGCGGCTCTACCGGACGCACGTGGCGCGGATCCACAGCCTGACCCGGCGGATGCTCAGCAGCCACGGAGGCCGACGAGGTCACGCAGGACATCTTCGTCAGGACCTGGCAGAAGCTGGGTCAGTTCCGCGGCGACTCGGCGTTCTCGACCTGGCTGCACCGCCTGGCGGTCAACGTCGTCATCGAGCGGCGGCGATCGTTCGCGATTCAGCGGGAGCGGATGTCGGACGACCCGACGGCGCTGGACTCTGCTGACCGTGGCGCCGGCGCGCGCGGACCTGACGGTCGACTTCGAGCAGCGCGATCGAGCAGCTGCCGCCGGGCGCGCGGGAGATTTTCGTGCTGCACGACGTCGAGGGCTACAAGCACCGCGAGATCGCGCGCGATGCTCGACATCGCGACCGGGCACGTCGAAGCGGCAGCTGCATCGGGCGCGGATGTTGATGCGGAAACATCTGGTCGGGATATGATCGTGCACGCAGAATGGACGGACCAGCTGTCGGACTATCTGGACGGCGAGCTGTCGGCGGACGAACGCGCAGCCGTCGACGCGCACCTGCGGGACTGCGCGGACTGCGCGGCGGTGCTCAACGACCTGAAGCGCGTGGTCGCGCGGGCGCAGTCGGTGCGCCGCCGCGCCCTCCGCAGGCGCGACCTGTGGGACGGCATCGCCGCGCGCATTGACACGCACGGCTCGCGATGCCGCGTCCGTCGTTCGCGCGGCGCGAGCCGCGTCGCTTCAGCCTTCACGCTGCCGCAGCTCGCGGCCGCCGCGGCGCTGCTGATCGCGCGTGTCCGGCGGCGCTGGCGTGGCAGGTCGCGCCGTGCGGGCGGCGGGTCCGGCGACTCGCGCCAGTCAGAGTTCCGTCGCGCGGACCGACGGTCGCCCGAGCGGCACCGGTTCATCGGGCAGAGTGCGCGCCTGCAAGCCCGCGCCTGCAGAGCGGCACCGGCAGCTGCGGACTGCGCCGGGTCGAGACGGTCGGCCTGGCCGACGCGCAGTACGACGCTGCGGTCGCCGATCTCGAGAAGGCGCTGAAGAGCGGACGCGGCCGGCTCGACGCCTCGACGATCGCCATCGTCGAGCACAACCTGCAGATCATCGACCAGGCGATCAATCAGGCGCGCGACGCGCTCGCCGCCGACCCGGCCAACACGCTACTTGAGCAGCCATCTGGTCGAAGCGCGGCGGCGGAAGCTCGATCTGCTGCGCCGGGCGACGCGCGCTCGCGACACGGAAACGAATTGACCGGACTGGTGCTAGGACCTAGCAGCCAACGAGACAAAGGACAGAGGACGATCATGCTCGCAATTATCGTAGTGGCGATGATGGTCATCACGCCGACCGATCAGACGGTGCAGGTCGCGAAGGGCACGAAGCTCGACATGAACAACTTCGCCGGCGACGTGAACATCAAGGTGTGGGACAAGGACGCCGTGCGCGTCGAGGTCAACCACTCGGACCGCGAGACCGTCGACATCAAGCAGGGCGAGCAGACGCTGACGGTGCGATCGCGATCGCTGCGCGGCGGCCCGCCCCGTTCGCTCGACTACACCATCACCGTGCCGTCGTGGATGGCGATCACCGTCGGCGGCACCTACGCCGACGTGACGATGGAAGGCGTCGGCGGCGACGTGAGCGTCGAGACCACGCACGGCGACATCAAGGTGCGCGGCGGCTCGGGCTTCGTCTCGCTGAAGTCGGTGCAGGGCGAGATCACGCTCGAGAAGGCGAAGGGCCGGATCGAGGTCCGCGCCGTCAACGAGGGCATCCGCCTCGCCGACATCAGCGGCGACCTCTCGGCCGAGTCGACCAACGGCAGCATCATCCTCGACCGGATCGACTCGGGCAACGTCGACCTCTACACCGTCAACGGCAACATCTCCTACGACGGCCCGATCAAGGACAAGGGCCTCTACCGCCTGACGACGCACAACGGGCTGATCGCGATGCCGATCGCCGAGAAGGCGAACGTCGACGCTGACGGTGCGGACCTACAACGGCGGCTTCCGCTCGACGTTCCCGATTCGGGCGACACCGGACAAGCGCAACAAGCGCTTCAGCGTGACGCTGCGGCAACGGCAGCGCGCACGTCGAGCTCGAGTCGTTCGGCGGCACGATCGCGCTGCGCCGGCCGGGCGAGCCGCGGCCGGAGACCGAGCGCAAGCGCGCGGCGACCGGAAAGAGAAAGGAAAGACAAGGGCAATCAGGCGGCGGCACGTGGCATCGCGCGATGGCCGATGCCCAGCCGGAGATCGATCGCGCGGTGGCCGAGGCGATGCGTGAGGTCGGCCCGGAGATCCGAACGCGCCATGGCCGAAGCGCAGCCGGAGATCGACGCCGCGATCGAGGAAGCGATGGCGGAACTGACAGGCCGTGATGCCGTTCGGCATGCCTGATGCCCCATCCGGCTCCCCGTCCAGGACCCGCAGCCGAATCCGCGGATCCGGTACGTCTCAGGCACGCGAGTCGCGACAACACGCCGACACCGGCGATCCCGTCGCCGGGTCCTTCAGGTCGGGAGCAATCTCGGCGAGCGGCTCGAGCACGAAGCGCCGCTCGCGAAACCGCGGGATGCGGAACCACGAGGTCCGGCTCGTCCAGCACGACATCGCCCAAGCAGGATCAGATCGAGATCGAGCGTGCGAGGCGCGTTGGCGTACGGGCGCGCTCGCGGCCGCGCTCGCTGCTCGATCGCGAGCAGCGCGTCGAGGAGCGCCCGCGGCGGCGAGCGACGTCTGTCCCACGGCGGCGGCGTTCAGAAACATCGCCTGCGGACCGGACACGCCGACGGGCACGGTCTCGTAGTACCGGGAGACGGCGAGGTTGTCGAGAAGGCCGCGGAGGGCGCGACGACCGCAAAGTCGAGATGGCGCGCGCCGGTCACCGACGTTGGAACCCGAACGGCGCAGGCTACCGACCGGCAACTCCCAGCTACTCGATCCACCGCGAGGGCAGCACCTCGCCGTGAGACGGGCCCACCTGGTCGCCCGCGGCGGCCGAGCAGATCGTGCCGCCCCGCGAGCGCCTGCTCGAAGAACCGCTTCTGCTCCAGCGTTTCGCCCAGGATGACGCGCAGCATCTTCGCGTGGCGGGCGTTGGCCATCGTCGTCGATCCGCGGACGCCAGCGGTCCACGAAGCGCTGTGCGTCCTGCAGGTCCTGCTCGAAGACCGCCTGCGCCGCGGCGGCGGCACTTCCCCGTCGCGGTCCGGACCGGCTCGCCGACATCGGCGACGGTTCCACCGAGCTCGGCGACGGCCGTGGCCACCCACGTGAGCTGAGCTTCCTCGCGATTGATGATGTATTGATAGGTGTTGTTGATGTCGTATTGCCCGATGAGCCGCGCTCCCGCCTGGTGCTGCAGCATCATCGTCAGCTTCTCGCGATGGAACTCCTGCAGAAGCGCGCAGCAGCTCCGGTCACGAGTTCTGCTTTTCCTTGCAGGTGATGCAGACGCGCGTCCACGGGATGGCGTTGAGCCGCGCCGGCGCGATCGGCTCGCCGCAGTCGCGGCAGATGCCGTAGGTGCCCTTGTCGAGGCGCCAGAGCGCTTCCTCGATCGCCTGCAGGATCTTCGCGTCGGTCTGCTTCAGCTTCAGCTGCGATGTGGACTTCGTTGTTGCCGCTCGCCTGATCCGCCATGTCGCCCTGGCGGGTGTTGTTATCCATCGAGGCCTGAAGCGGCTTGATGCCGCCGGTTCCTAGAATTTCAGTGCGCTTCTTGAGCAGCTGCGTCCTTGAATGTCTGTTCGTCCATTGCGTTTGTCACTCCCGCCCCTGAGCTCGTTTTCTGGGCCTGCACAACATCAAATCATAGCACTACCGGAGGTCACATCGCGCGGCCCGTCCCGGAGGCAACCAGGGTGTTGCCTTTCGACGCGCGACGCATCCGCGGCTGCGGCCGACGCGGTGAGTTTCAGCGTCCAGGTTGCTGGTGAATTGTGCACGGCTGGCTGGATCGGAGCCGATCGTGAAGGCCGGTGCTATTCCGCGCGGAGCGTCGCGAGCGGCTTGTTCCTCAGGACATCGAGGCTCGAGACCACGCCGATGACGGCCACGAGCAGCGCCGTCGCCAGGACACCCGCCGATGTGCTCGCCGGCGAACACGCGCCACGGAATCTCGAGCGCGTATCGGCTCACGCCCCAGGTCAGCACGATCGCGCCGAGCGAACCGATCAGGCCGGCCAGCGAGCCGAGCACGCCGTACTCGAAGAGCAGCATCCGCGCGATCGTGCGGGTGTTGGCGCCGAGCGTCTTGAACACCGCGGCCTCGTAGACGCGCTGGAACTTGGTCATCGCCACGGCGCCAATCAGAATCAGGCCGCCGCTGAACAGCACCAGGCCGCCGACGACGGTAATCGCCAGCGTCACCTTGGACATGACGTCGCGAACGGTCTCGAGCACTTCGTGGAAATCGATGATCGAGACGTTCGGAAAACGCTCGACGAGATCGTGCTGGAAGCGCGCCCGTGCGCTGAGGCCCTCCGGCCCCTTGAGCGGCGTGACGAAGCGTCTGCGGCGCCTGATCGAGCACGCCCGGGACGAAACACGAACACGAACCCGCCGTTGCGCGACTCGCGCCATTCCACGTCTCGAATGCTGCGTGACGCGGGCGGCCACGATCCGGCCGAGCACGTCGAATCGCATCGTGTCGCCCACGTGCAGCCGCGCCCGCTCGGCAATCAATTTCTCCACCGACACTTCGGCATCCGGCTGACGGTCCGTTCCAGAACGCGCCCTGAATCACCCGCTCGTTCGACTCCAGGTGATCGCGATAGGTGATCGTGAACTCGCGCCCGATCGAGACCCCTGCTGGCGCACTTCGTCGGCACCGTCCAGGTTCATCTCTGCTCCCGCGACGCCGACCACCCTGGCGCGCAGAACCGGAATCAGCTGGAACTCCCCGGCGCCGTGCGCCGGATCGCCCAGGAATGCTCGCACGCCGTCCGCCTGCCCTTTCTGGATGTCGAGCAGAAACATGTCCGGCGCATTGGCGGCCACCTGCAGCGAGAACTCGCCGAGCAGGCTCGCCTGCAGCGATCGCACGCCGACAATGAAGAAGGCGCCGAGGCCGACCGCGAGCAGGATCACCCGCGTCTGGTTGCCCGGACGCGACAGGTGCAGGACCGCGTGGCGGAGCGGGAACGACCGCGAGTTCGCCATCGGCGCGATGAGCGGCGATCAGCGCGCGGCCAGCCAGATGAAGCACCACGGCGAGTCCCGCGAACCCCACGCAGACGACGATGCCGACTTTGAGCGACGCCGCCTGCCAGGCCGTGAGCGCCGACCAGTGCCAGCGAGACCACGGCGATCACCGCCATGCCGGCCCAGTCGCGGGCTCGCCGCACGCTCTCGTCGCGCAGGAGCAGCGACGGCTTGATGAACCGCACCTGCAGCAGCGGCACGACGGAGAACAGCAGCGACACCAGGACGCCGATCGCCATCCCCTGACCGCCGCGCTCCAGCTGACGCCGTAGTGAGCCTGCGCGAGAATCGACGTCGACGCCCCCAGCATCAGCGGGATCGACGCGAGCACTCCGCGCGCCATCACGATGCCGAGCAGGCTCCCGGCCAGGCCGAGCGTCATCACCTGCAGGATGTAGACCGAGATGATCTGCGCTGCTGCGCGCGCCGAGGCACTTCAAGACCGCAATGCTGCGGATTTTCTGAAGGATGAAGACGCGCGTCACGCTGGACACGGCGATGCCGCCGAGGATCACGATGATCAAACCGACCAGGCTCAGGTAGTTTTCCGCCCGATCGAAGTCACGCCCGACTTGATCCTCGGTGGAGCGAAACGATCGGGTGTTGATGAAGTCGTCCTGAAATCCTCGCGCAGCGTCTTCACCAGCGGCTCGACCCGTTCCTCGGGCATCTTGACCAGCATCGCGCTGCCGCGCGCGGCTGCCGAAGCCGAGCAGCCCGGTCGAGGCGAGATCGTCGTACGCGATGATCACGCGCGGACCGAGGCTGAACTCCCCATGCCCGCGTCCGGGCTCCCGCACGATGACTCCGCGGATCGTGAACGACGCCTGGCCGATGACGATCTGATCGCCGACGGCCACGTCGATGGCGGTCAGCAATTCCGGCCGCACCGAGGACGCCGTGGTCCGCCAGGAGCGCCGGCGAGTATGTCTGAGAGCCCTGCAGCTCGACGCTGCCGTAGAGCGGAAACCGCGGCTGCACCGCGCGCAGCTCGGTCATCTTCGCGACCACCTTCGACCGATCCGCCGGCCTGACCATCGTCGGCGTCTCGACCGTTTCGGTGCGGTCGGTGATGCCGGCGTCGCCAAGGCGCCGGTCGATCGTCGCACGCGCGTCGGCGGTCCAGTCGCGGTTGGTGGCGATGAGGACGTCGGCGGCGATCAACGATTTCGCTTCCGAGCCGAAGACGCCGCGGACGCTCTGGATGACCGACCGCAGCGCGACAATCGCCGCGACGCCGACGGCGATGCAGACGAAAAGAAGAAGAGGCGCCGCAGTGACGCCCGCGTTTCGCGCACGGCCATCCGCAGGACGAACATCATGACGCCTCGTGGGGCCGGACGCGCGCGTCCGCCATCTGAGCGATCTGCGGCGCCGCAGCCACGGCCGGGCGCACCGGGAGTGTGCTCTCCACGACGCGCCCGTCGCGCAGGACCAGCGCGGGCGTCGGCCATCGCCGCGAGCTCGGCGTCGTGGGTCACGAGCACGAGCGTGGTGCCGCGGCCGGCGTGGATCGTGCGCAGCAGATCCATGATGTGGCGGCCGTTCGCGGTGTCGAGGTTCCCGGTCGGTTCGTCGGCGAGGACGATCTTGGGGTTGTTGGCCAGCGCGCGCGCGAGCGCCACGCGCTGCTGCTCGCCGCCCGACAGCTGTGACGGATAGTGATGCGCGCGGCCGGTCAGCCCGACTTCCTCCAGCAGCTGCTCGGCGCGCGGACCGCGCGTCGGCGACGCCGGCGATCTCCATGGGCACGGCCACGTTCTCGTACGCCGTCAGCGACGGAATCAGGTGGAAGAACTGGAAGACGAAGCCGACCTTCTCGCCACGCAGTCTTCGCGAGCTCGTCTTCGCCGAGCCTGGTGATGTCGACGTCGTCGATGAGCACGGAGCCGGACGAGGGTGCGTCGAGGCCGGCGATCAGCCCGAGCAGCGTGGACTTCCCGCTGCCGGACGGGCCGACGATCGGCGACGAACTGTCCGTGCGGAATCTGAATCGACAGCGGATGCAGGATGGTGAGCGGCTCACTGCCGCTCATGACCGTTTTCGACACGTCGCGCAGTTCAATCATGTGTTGGGCCGTCTCCTGGCTTCGGCGATGGGCTTCAGGACCGCCCACACGTTGTCGGCCACGATCCGCGCACCCGCGGCCGTGGGATGGATGCCGTCTCGCTGGTTCGAGGTCTCGTCGCCCGCCACGCCCTGCAGCAGAAACGGCACGAGCGCCACGTGATACTTCGCCGCCAGCGCCGGATACACCTTATGAAACGAGACGATGTAGTCGCGGCCGTAGTTCGGCGGCGCTTCCATACCGGCCAGAATCACCGTGATGCCGCGCGCCTGCGCGCGCTCGATGATCTGCGCCAGGTTGCCCTGGAGTTCCTCGGCCGGCAGCCCGCGGAGCCCGTCGTTGCCGCCCAGCGCGACGATCAGGACGCGGACATCGCCGTCGAGCGCCCAGTCGAGCCGCGCCAGCCCGCCTGCTGAGGTGTCCCCGGAAACGCCGGCGTTCACAACCTCGTAGTCGAGCCCGGCCGCATCGACGCGCTCCTGCAGCAGAGGAGGATACGAGGAGGCCTTGGCGACGCCGAGCCCAGCCGTCAGACTGTCGCCGAGAACGGCAATGCGCGGACGGCTCGCAGCCTGCGGCTTCGCCTGAGCAGGAGCGGCGGCAACCGATCCTGGAATGTCCCGGGATGGCGCGCGCGTGACCTCTCGATCGTCGCGGCGCGTCGAGCATGCGGCGACGGTCACCGTCAGCGCCGCCGCCACCCAGAATCTCATCCTCCCTATGTTACGTCGTCGCGTCCGACTGCGCGGAATTCGATCCGGCACTGTCTTCTTACCGTGTCGTCACTCTGTTACTAATTCTGTGCACGCCTGTCAGGCATGACCTCTCTCGTTTCGACAGAGGCTCGATAAGCTCCTAATCCAGTTTCGACGGGCACGAGCCCGTCGCACCCTCGTCGCCGCCGCGACCGCGCCTCCAACAATTCAATTCGGGTTCTCGCGCGCGGGAATCCTCGACTCCTTTCTCGCCGGGAAGAGGGTGTCTGTGACTTGGCGTTCACTGGGGCTCTGGGCCCTTCTACCGCTGACGGGCGTCGCGATCTTCGATCAGATTCCGACGCGGGCAGCTGCGGCACCGCACGTCTCACGCGCTACTTTGCGGATGGCGCGACCGGATCGTTCTTCGATACGCGCTTCGCCATTGCAAATCCTGGAACGCGCGCGGCGAACGTCGTCCTGACCTTCGCGCGAACCGACGGTCGGCTGTTCACGCGCGCATTCGCCGTCGCCAGCCGCATCACGCACGACGATCTCCCGCGTCGACTCCGGGACTCGAAGCGGCTGAGTTCGGCACCGTCGTCGAATCGGACGAGTCTCTTGTCGTGAATCGCATCGTCACGTGGGACGCGACGAGCTTACGCAACCCGCGCCGGCGCCGGCGTGGACGCTCCGTCTACGACGTGGCTCCTGGCCGACGGCGCCACTCACTCGGGTTCAATCTCTTCTACGCCATTCACAATCCCGGCATGACCGCCGCCGACGTGACGGTTCAGTACATTCTTCCCGAGCCGCGCGCCCCTCTGTCGAAGACCATATCACGTCGCGTCGCACAGCCGCACGACGGTGTGGGTGAACGACGAGGCCCGGACCGACTCGCGGTTGGCCGCCTTGCAGGACTCCGGACGTCTCGGCCGCTCTGAGTTCGAACGTGCCGATCGTCGTCGAGAAGACGATAGCTATGGGACGCCCCGGACAGATCTGCAGGGCGGCGCTCCGCCAGCGCGGCGCGCCGCGCGTCTCGGATCGACGTGGCACTTCGCAGAGGCGAAACCGGCGCTGCGTTCAACATGTTCCCTGGTGATGATGAACCCGGGCGCGGCCGACGCCCTCGTCGAGGCGCGCTATCTGCTGCCGTCGGGTGAGCGGATCGCCAGGAGCCTACACGGTCGCACAGCACAGCCGCGTGCGTGTATCGTCGATCGAGCGAGGATCCGTCGCCTCGCCGACACGCGCGTCGCCGTCACGCTCACCTCCACCAACGGCTGCCGGCATCGTCGCCGAACGGGGCGATGTTCTGGCCTGGCGCCACCGCCGCGGGAGTGGGACGAGGCCTCGGCCGGCCTGGGACTGACTTCAGCCGGGACCTCGGTGGGGGACTCGCCGCAGGCGAAGTCGGCGGTCCGCGTCACTCGAGGACCAATATCGCGCTGGCGAACCTGTCTTCTGACCCGGCTGCCTCAGTCGCGCGGTCACTCTGCTCTTCGAGGACGGCGGAACTGACCGGAAATTCTTTCGCGTCGGCGCGACGACAAGGTTCACGATTGATGTCGGCCGCGAGTTTTCATCCTCGACCGACAAGCGATTCGCGGCGGTTGTCGAAGGTGTCGATGACAATCGCCCCGAGCTGATCGTCGAGTGCTCGATATGCTCGGACGGGCCGGCGGGGATCGAAGGCCGGCATGGAGCGCGCCGGCAACGCCGCTCGAGCGCTCGACCGCCGACAGCACGACGGACCGCTCCGGCAGCGCACAAGCGATCACGGTCCGGCATCGCGACGACGTCACTCGCCGCGCAGCCGCCGGCGTCGCAGGCCGGAAGCTTCAGCATCAAAGTCGTCACGGACGCCTCGCCCGATCTCTCCGACATGGCCGTAGCCTGATTAGCGAGACCCACCTCGCAGTGGCCGACGACGGATCAGAAAGTCTGGTCTGATCTCTTCTACTGGTTCACATGCTCAAGCGCCAGACCCCGCCGATAACCCTGCATGGATTCGACGTGACCGATCCGATCCGCAATCTGGTCGACTACGGCTACTACCATGTGCAGCACGACCTCCGGCATCAACCAGTCGCTCTCACGAGGCGCTCGGGGCTCGAACATCGATCGCACTGGGACATCTGCAATCACACCGTATCGGCGGTCGGAGCATGACGGCAAAGTTCCACATGATCGACACGTCGATGTCCAACCTCGTGACCATGGACGATGGTGTGACGCTGGCGTCCGTGCCGGAAGTGGCGGCCGATTCAGCGCGATTGCTGCGCGAGCGCAGTCTGTATTCAACGAGCGCCGAACGGTTTTCTCACTGGAAACCGATACCGGACGTCACCTGGCCGACGCCATCAGCCCGAGGATGGTCGCTGGCGCTGGAGCTTCGCCGCTGCCGACTTCTGCAGCGACGGCCTCAAGTTTCGCGACTACTACTACAACTGGAACTGGGACACAATGGTATGTGCTGAACGTGGCGGACGGCGAGTCGTACACGCTGTTTCCATCCGCTCGGCACCACGTCCGACTACTGGGTCAGCAGCGAAAAGATCGCCAACGCGGATCCGGACACGACATTCGAGATCGACGCTCCCAACAAGTTCGGTCTGCGCGGGAACGGCAACTGGACGTTCTCGCCACCGCTGACGACGCGGCGGCCGGGCGGAGCGGTCGCTACCGTTCGGACAACATCGTCCAGGGAGCAGGCGGCCTCGAGCCGGGCGATTCCACGCAGCCGGCAGCTGGGTGTGCTAAGGTGCAGGCCGTGGCCGACGTCGCGATCGTCGCAGAAGATCCGGGCACAGTTTGCCCGGACTTCTGCGCTGGGCGGTGCCTCGGTCTCCCCATGCCCTGAATCACGGCGGTGACCTGGCGGGCGATCTGGCGACGTGGGAACGACCGTCGGTGCCATCGTGCCCCTCGCAATCAACCTCGCGATCAGGTGAACGGCGCGTATGAAACGCTGATCCGCATCGAGATGACACCCGATCCCGCCTCCCTGGGAGCGTCGCGTTGACGGGGCTCACGATCACGACGCTGACGCAGGTGAACGCCAAGGCGCTCCACGGCTGAACATCGGCCGGAATCAGGTCTACATCGGCGAGGGAGACCAGTCCGACCTCGATGGTCCTCTGGCCGGATCTGCCGCGGCAACCTGTGGATGGAAGGACGCATGACTCAAGCAACGCATCGCGGCGCAGGCGGTGAACGTTCCGCAGCAGATATATCCGCCGTCGTGTATCCATCAACGCTGAATCAGGATGCGTGTGCGTTACGTGCAAGATGGATGCGCCCAACAACATCACGCGCCTGGTCTATGGCGCGCGCCTGTCGCTACCCCGCGCGCGGGTCGTACAATCGATTTCCCTGCACTCACTTCGACAATGGCGCGACATGGGTCCCGTCCATCGCCTGCAGCGACACGAGCAAACCCGTTCGACGTCATCCACTACGAGACAGTCGCGAAGCGTGCCGCCCTGGCGTCGGACCGTGCTGTTCAAATGCTGATTCACAACGCATCGACCGCAGGTGCGTCCAGCGCGAGCGGCTACGTACCGCCGTTCGAATGGAGGCCGACTATGCGCCCATTCAGGGCGGCGGACGGCCAATCGACGTGACGCTCCGCTGGAAGGAAGTCAGGCTCGATCGATCGCTCGTCGAGCGCAGCTTCCGCCAGAACGTCACGACCTTTCCCACCACGGTGACGATAGATGTCGGCGGCAGCGATCATCCGGTCAGCGGAATCGCTGAAGGTCAACGTCGAGGATCCCTCCGATCCGACGCCGGCCGGCTACAGCGACGGGCTCGACGGTGGGCGGAGGCGGTATGATTCCGAAGAAACGGACCGAAGGCACGAACGTCGCGCTGAACAAGCCTTACACCGCCTCGCGCCCCTCGTCCAGTTTTCAGAGTTCTGCGCCGGCGGCTAGCACCACGATTCTCACGGGACGGGATCGTCGGCGGACCGGTGACTGGAAGCAATTACTACTGGTGGGGACAGTGTTGGTCGTCCGGATCCACGGTCGATCTGCAGGTCGATCTGGAGTTCGTCTCAATCAGTGAGAGTGCGTTCGCGCGCGCACATGTTCAGAATGCCTCCTTCTGGGATGCGCTGAAAGGCCAGATTGCGGGATTCCAGTCGAGATCCTGACATCCGTCGACGGGATCACGTTTTCCAGTCGGGGCCTGCTGCCGACCTCGTTGCGAAAGAAGGACGTCCCGGTCAACCACATGCTGCAGGACGACGAAACAGCCACGGGGTGGAATTTCGAGCAGACGCTGGCGTCCCCGGCGCAGGCCCGGTGCGTGCGCTATCACGTCACGCCAAAGCGCAATCTCTGTCTGAGTGAACTTCAGTTGTTCGATCGAATCGACTATCAGCCGTTCGATCTGCGCATCGCGCTGCCGGGCGACTCGCCGGCGCCGGCGAGCAGGCCGCCGTCGGTCGTCGTCACGGGTCCGGCGAACAACGCGCAGTTCCAGCAGCCGGCGTCGATCACGCCCTGACCGCCAGTGCGCAGGACACAGACGGGACCGTCGCGCGCGTCGAATTCTTCGCGGATGCCAATTCGATTGGGATCGTCACGGCCCCGCCGTATCAGGTGACTTGGCTGAACGCTTCTGCAGGGTCAGCACGTGCTGACAGGCCGTCGCAACCGACGACGGCGGCGCATCCGCGGTCTCTTCGCCGATCACCGTGAAGGGTGTCTGCTGCGACAACCCCGCCGGGCGGACATCGACGAGATCGTGCTCTATGCCGCGGCCTCAGCCCAAATCGCAAGTGGCTGGGACGTGACCGGCGACACGACGGCGGCAAGTGGCGCGCGTCTGCAGAATCCGGATCGCGGCGCGGCCGAGGTCGCGGCGCCGTTGCCATCCCCCACCCTCGCGTTCGATCTGGCGTTTACCGCCGATCCGAACAAGGCGTGCCGGTTGTGGCTTCGCGGCAAGGCCCTGAACAACAGCTACAACAACGATTCGGTGTTCGTGCAGTTCGACAACAGCGTCGATGCCTCCGGCAATCCGATGTGGCGCACGAATTCGACGACCGCTGGAACCGTGATCCTCGAGGACTGCAGTGGCTGCGGCGTCAGCGGCTGGGGATGGGCCGACACGGGTTACGGACAATCTGTCCTCGGGCCCCTGGTGTAGCTTCGCTCGAGGTGGAACACAACGCATCCGGATCCAGTCGCGTGAGGACGGTCTCGGCATCGACCAGATTGTGCTTTCGGCGGCGAAGTACAAGTGGCGTCGTCTCCGGGCGCCACGAAGGACGGCGCGACGATCCTGCCGGCAACGCAGCCGACCGCCGGTTCGCCGCCAGTGCCCGATCAACGAAGTAGTGCTCTATCCAGGCGTCGATGCGCTCGTCGGCGCCGGATGGACGTTTGTCGCGGACGCAACCGCGGCTGCCGGTGTGCGCCTCCAGAACCCCGATGCCGGACGGCCCAAGCTCTCCACACCGCTGGCGAGCCCGGCGGCATATTTCGACGTGACCTTCAACGCCGATGCCGGGAAGCCGTGCCACTTATGGCTTCGCGGTGTCTGCGCAGAAGAACGATTACAACAACGATTCGGTGTTCGTGCAGTTCGACCATAGTGTGGATGCGTCGAGGCAGCCCCGTCTGGCGCATCAATACGGCATCCGCTACGCCGGTCATTCTCGAGGACTGCAGTAAATGCGGCGTAAAGGGCTGGGGATGGAGCGATAACGGTTACGGTCTCAATGTGCTCGGACCTGCCGTGTATTTTGAATCCTCGGGACCTCAGCGGCTCCAGATTCAGATACGCGAAGACGGCCTCGGGATCGACCGGATCGTGCTGTCGGCCGTCCTCTATAGCAGCCTCAGCCCGGGCGCGACAACGAACGACACCGTCATCGTGCCTCGCTGAGCGCGGCGAGTTGTTGTTCGAGCGCGGCGATCGCCTGCTGGAGCATTCGCGCGTGCGCGGGCGTCCGTGCCGATGCAAGATCGGCCTTCGCGCGAGCAAGCGCGAGCTCAATCGTTCCACGCCTGGCTTGCAATTCCCGCTCCTCCGGCGTCAGCGCGCGGCCCAGTTGTGTGCCGCGCTCCTTTTTCCGACTGCTGGAACTCGACGTCCTTGCTTTCGAAGCCTCTCGCCATACGACGACTACAGTATTCTATCGACATGCACAACGCTCACGAGCTGACGACGCGTTGGCCGGCGCTCGATGTCGCCACCAAGCGTGCCCGCCTCTGCGAACTCCGCTGCATCCGTCGCCCGGCCTCGCCGAATCGGTTTCTGGCGCGACCGCGGCCGCGGACGTCGCGGCGCGCGGATTGTGGCAAGGCGACCCCGCAGTGTGGAGTCGCGACGCGGCGGCGCAGGAAGAGATCGCCGAACGGCTCGGCTGGATGACGTCACCTCTGCTGATGGCCGACTCGATCGAACGGCTGCGGACGTTTGCGGGAAGCATCAAACGCAACGGCTTCACGGACGTTGTCCTCCTCGGCATGGGAGGATCGAGTCTCGCGCCTGAAGTGTTGCGCGCGGTCATCGGCGTGGCGCCCGGCTGGCCGCGCCTGCACATGCTCGATTCGACCGACCCGGCGGCCGTCCGCAGCGTCGCGACACCCGAGGAGCGCACGCTCTATCTGTTGGCGAGCAAGTCGGGCACCACGATCGAGGCCGAATTCGCTCGCGGCCCACTTCCGCCAGCGCTTGCAGGACGCCGGCATTCCGCGCTGGGCGGATCATTTCGTCGGCATCACCGACGGAGGGACGGAGGCTCGAACGGCGGGCGCGCGCGGAGCATTTTCGCGACCTGTTCATCAACCCGTCAGACATCGGCGGACGCTATTCCGCGCTGTCCTTCTTCGGCCTGGTGCCGGCCGCGCTGATGGGACAGGACGTCGGAGAAATCGTCGGCTGGTCTCTGGCGATGCTTGCGGCAGCCGAGCCCGACGGGATTGCGGCACTCGCGAATCCTGCAGTAGCGCTTGGTCTCGTGATGGGCGCCTGCGCGCGGTCTGGACGGGACAAGGTCACGTTGATTGCGCCGCCTGAGCTCGACGCGTTCGGTCTGTGGGTCGAGCAGCTCATCGCCGAAAGCACCGGGAAGCACGGTCGAGGCATCGTGCCCATCGCCGGCGAGCCGCTGGGCGAGCCGGACGTTTACGGCGCGGATCAGCTGTTCATGCACCTGCGCGTACCGGATGCCGCTGGCGAAGAACAACGCGACGACCGTGTCGAGAGTCATCCGGTCGACGGGCGCGCCGGTTGTGGAAATCGACCTGCCGGAATCGAAGGCGCTCGGCGCCGAGTTCATGCGTTGGGAAATTGCGACGGCGATCGCCGGCGCCCTGCTCGACATCAACCCGTTCGACCAGCCGGACGTCCAGCAGGCCAAGGACGCCACCAACGGGCTGCTGCTGGAATTCAAAACGAAGGGGCGGCTGCCCGTGGCGGCCGCCGATCGCACCGTGAACGGCGTTGCGCTGACGCTGTCTTCAGCCGCACGCGCCGTCCTGCCGGCGGATGGCGCCGAAGCCGTGCTGACACTGTTGCGCCCGGGAGACTACTTCGCGCTGCTGGCTTACCTCGGACCGGATCCGGCGCTGGCGGCAGCGCTGCAGACGTTGCGCCGCGAGGTCCGCGATCGCGCGCGTGGCGACGATGTTCGGCTACGGTCCGCGCTACCTGCACTCGACCGGTCAGCTGCACAAAGGCGGACCGAACAGCGGCGTCTTCGTGCTCATCTCCGCGACGCCTGGCGAGGATATCGCCGATTCCCGGTGAGCCGTTCACGCTTCGCGCACGCTCGAGCAGGCACAGGCGATCGGCGATTTCGCATCGCTCGACGCGGCCGGCCGCCGCGCCATCCACGTGCACTTGCCGTCGCGGGATCCGCACTGATTCGTTCGCTGGCCGACGCACTGCTCGCACACCTGAAAGCGTTCGGTTCGAGCCAGACCGAGGCGTGACATGCAGATCGGATTTATCGGACTAGGCCGGATGGGCCTGAACATGGTCACGCGGCTTCAACGCGGCGGCCATACCGTGCGTCGCCTACGACCGCAGCGCGGATGCGGTTGCGCGCGCGGGTGCCGCCGGCGCCGGGGGTGTCCACGCTCGAGGCGCTCGTCGAGGCGCTCTCGCCGCCTCGCGCGGTCTGGGTGATGGTGCCTTCTGGCGAGCCGACGGAATCGACGGTCAGCGCGCTCGGCACGACTGCTGTCGGCCGGCGACGCGATCATCGACGGCGGCAACACGAATTTCCACGACGATGTGCGGCGGGCGCAGGCGCTGGGGGCCAGGCGGCTCGAATACGTGGATGCCGGCACGAGCGGCGGCATCTGGGGTCTGCAGGAGGGCTACTGCCTGATGGTCGGCGGCAAAGCCGACGTCTGCAAGCGGCTCGAGCCGATCTTTCTGACGCTCGCGCCGCAGGACGGCTACCTGCGCGTCGGCGATCACGGCGCCGGCCACTACGTGAAGATGGTCCACAACGCGATCGAGTGCGGGCTGATGCAGGCGTACGCCGAAGGCTTCGAGCTGATGCACGAGAGCGAGTTCAAGATCGATCTGGGCGCGGTTGCCGGCCTCTGGAACCATGGCAGCGTCGTCCGCTCGTGGCTGCTGGAACTGGCGGCGCGCGCTGGCCGAGGATGGCGATTTGCGCCGGCGCTCGAAGGGATACGTCGGAGGATTCCGGCGAAGGACGCTGGACGCTGCACGAGGCGATCGATCGCGGCGTGCCGCTGCCGGTCACTGACCGCCGCGCTGTTCACGCGGTTCCGCTCGCGCGACGACAACCCCTTCTCCGAGCGGCTGCTTGCGGCGCTCCGGAATCAGTTCGGCGGCCACGCCGTGAAGAAGTCGTCGTGACGATCGTCATCTTCGGCGGCGGGGGCGATCTCGCGCACCGCAAGCTGCTGCCGGCGCTCTACAACCTGCACGTCGACGGCCTGCTTCCCCACGACGTCGCCATCGTCGGCGTCGGCCGTAAGGCGATGAGCGACGATGCCTATCGCGAGTTCGCGAAGGACGGCATCACGCGATTCTCGCGCCGCGCCGATCGACGAGCAGGCGTGGCAGCAGTTCGCCGGCGGCGCTGTTATTCCGTCGACAGCGTCGATCGACGGCGAGCCGAGTCTGGCGCCGCTCGGCGCGCGCCTCGACGTCATCGAGCACGAGCGCAGCCTGCACGGCAGAGCGCATCTACTACCTCGCCCTGCCGTCGTCGCTGTTCGTGCCGACCGTCCGGCAGCTGCAGCAGCGCCCGCTTCGTCAGCCGCGGACGACGGGCCGCCGGACGCGAATCGTCGTCGAGAAACCGATCGGCACGCGACCTGCAGAGCGCCTGCGCCATCAACGACGCGATCGCCGAGGTGCTTCGACGAGCGGCAGATCTACCGGATCGACCACTACCTCGGCAAGGAGACCGTCCAGAACATCCTGGTGCTGCGCTTCGCCAACAGCATCTTCGAGCCGCTGTTCAACCAGCGGTACGTCGACCACGTGCAGATCACGGTGGCGGAGGAAGAAGGCGTCGGCACGCGCGCCGGCTATTACGAGCAGGCCGGCGCGCTGCGCGACATGGTGCAGAACCACATGCTGCAGCTGCTCGTCGCTCGTGGCGATGGAGCCGCCGCATTCGCTCGACGCCGACGTCATCCGCGACGAGAAGCTCGAGATCCTGCAGTCGCTGCGGCCGATCGCTGCGCGGCGCGGCGACAGGTCGACGCGCAACGTCGTCGGCGGCGCTCGAGTGCGCCGGCTACCGGCTACCGAGAGACCGGGCGTCGATCCCAGGTCGCGCACCGAGACCTTCGTGGCGCTGCAGGTCTTCGTCGACAACTGGCGCTGGGCCGGCGTGCCGTTCTTCCTGCGCACCGGCAAGCGCCTGCCCAAACGCGCGAGCGAGATCTCCATCCACCTGAAGGAGATTCCGCCGATTCTCTTCAACGCGAATCCGGCGAGGCGGCTCGAGCCGAACGTCCTCGTCGATCCGCATTCAGCCCGACGAGGGCTTCTCGCTGGGCATCAGCTCGCAAGCGTCCGGGGCCGCACGTCGACATCTCTGCCGGTGAAGATGGACTTTCCACTACGGCGAGCACGTTCGGCGCCTCGTCGCCCGAGGCCTACGAGCGGCTGCTGCTCGACGTGCATGGCCGGCGACCCGACGCTGTTCATGCGCCGGGACGCGGTCGAGACCGCGTGGCGGTGGGTCATGCCGGTGCTCGATCGCTGGGCCGAGCGCAGACCAAGCCGCTCGCCCACCTACGTCGCCCGGCTCGTGGGGACCGGCGGAGAGCGATCGCCTGCATCGAGTCGATCGGGCGGAACTGGCGGCCGCTCTGATGCGATACCTGGTCACAGCGCGAGTCAAACCCGGACGCGAGGATGCGCTCGAACGCGCCATCGCGGACGGCTCGCTCGGCCGCGGGTCGGTGGCCGGCGACGAGTACTGTTCGCAACATGGACGGCCGCGCGTCAGCTGCGACGATGGCCGCGTGCAATGGGTCGAGGTCTGCTACTGCGCGACGCCGCTGGCCGAAGAGCGGGAGTACTGGGAGCCGTATAGCTTCGACGCTCGAAAGGTCAGGACGCGCACGCACGCAGCCGCTGCCGCGATCTGAACGGCACCGAGCCGTGGGCCTGCAGCGAGTGCGACTGCACCGCGCGCCTCGACGCGCGCCTCGCGTCGAAGGGACGGCCGTTCCGACCTTCAAGTAGGTTTATACTCGCCGCGTGCCGTCGTCTTCTCTGCAGGCGCTGCTGATGCGCGCCGGTGCCTCGCTCGAGCGCGGTCAGCGGCGCTGCGGCCGTGCAGATGCTCGCCCCGGCGCTGCGCCGTCGCTGACGCGAGACGAAGAGCTGACCGTCCGCTCGATGCTCGCCGAGGCGGCGCTGCTGCAGGACGACCTGGATCAGGCGGCCGACGCGCGCTCGGCCGGCCTCCCGACACCTTCCGCGACACCGTGCCGCCGCGGCGGCTCTCGACGCTGTGGCGGCTTGCACGGCCGCCTGGCGTCCGCGCGCGGCGATCAGTCGCGCGCCATCGCCATGCACGGCCGCGCGCTGAAGCAGGCGGAGGCCGCGCACGACTCGCGCGCGATCGGACTCGCCCACTACGAGCTCGGCCAGTGCTATCGGCAGGTCGGCGACGTCGCCATCGTGCGCGAGCACATCAGCAAGGCGGCCTCGCGCGCTGCACGCGGCCGGCGACCGCCGTCACCTCGCCCTTGTGCACTCGCTGTCGAGCATCTCGCTCGCGCAGCTCGGTCGCTACGACGAGGCGATGGTCGCCGCTGCGGCACGCCGAGCGGCTCGCCGCCGCTGTGCAGGCCGAGGACGTGCTCGCCACCGTCTGCGGCAATCAGGCCGAACGTGATGATGCTGCAGCACCGCTACGAGCAGGCGCTCGCGCTCGCCGAGCGCAGCGTGTCGCTGCACGAAGCGCACGGTTCGGGTCACGGCCTCGCGGTCGCGCTCGCCACGCTGGGGCAGATCTGCGTCCGGCTCGGCGATCTGAGGCGCGCGGAGGAGGCGCTGCACCGCGCCCTCGACGTGCGCAGCCCGATTCAGTTCCACGAGACGACTGGCGCGGTGTTCGACACGCTGGCGCAGATTCATCTGATCCGCGGCCGCTACGACACGGCGAGCGACTTCCTCGGCCGCGCCAGCGAAGCGTTCGGCGCCTACGGCCGCCAGACGAGCCAATGGTACGAAGTGGTCCGTGCGCGGTGCTCGGCGCGCGCCTCGCGCTGCGGCGCGCGCGCGCTGGACGATGCCGTCGCACGCGTCGACGAGATTCTCCAGGCCGGCGCGCCGCCGTTCGACGCGCTTGCAGGCGACCCTGATCGCCGCCGAGGCGCTGATCGCCGGCAACCGCCTGCCGGAAGCCGAACAGCGCCTCGCCGCGGCCGCCGACGCGCTCGATCCAACGGTCGCGCCCGGCCGCATGGGGCGAGTACCTGCGTCTGCGCGGCTCGCTCCACGCCAAGATCGAACAGCGGCGCCGATGCCTACCACGACTTCTCGCAGAGCGCGGCGCTGCTCGACCTGCTCGGCGAGCGCTACCAGTCGGCGCTCAGCCACCTCGCGCTCGGCCGGCTCGTCGCCGAGACCGGCGCCCGCTCGGTGGCCGGAACGCCACTTGAACAAGGCGCTCGGCGATCTTCGAGCAGCTCGGCGCCGACGCGCGACATCGACGACACGCACAATGCGCAGTCGCTCGCTCACCGCTGTCGGCACCGGCCAGTACGTCGATCTCCCCGCCGATGCCGACGATGCCATCGTCCGCCGGATCGTGGATGCGGCGGCGCTGCCAGATCTGCTCGGGCGCGAGACGGCGTCATCGCTGCTGGAAGCCGCGGCCGCCGACTGCGCGGTCGATCTACGTCGAGGCTCGCCGGCGGCGATGTCCGCGTCGTCGCGACGGCGGGATGGGACGACGAGGCCGGCGCGCACGCTGGCGCGATCGGCCGCACACGGCAACGCCTACGGCCGCGGCGTCATCGCCATCGAACCGCTCGGGCGCGATGTCGAGGGACCGCGATTCGGACTGATCGCGTCGCCCCGGCCGATCGGGCATCCGGTGATGCGCCGGTTGCGGATGATTGCCGCCGTCGCGCGGCAAGGGATTCGCGCTGTGCGCGGCGCGCGATCGACCCGTCGCCGTCGCCGGGCTCGACCGTCGATCGCGCCGTCGCTCGAGCCGCTGCTGCCCGGGATTCCTGTCAGCCAGCGCCGCGATGACGCGCGTGGTCGAGCAGATCCAGCGTCTGCAGGGCAACGATCTCACCGTGCTCATCACCGGCGAGAGCGGCACCGGCAAGGAACTGGTGTCGCGCGCCATTCACGTCGGTTCCCACCGCAGCGCCGGCGACGTTCCTGCCCTACAACTGCACGACCACCGGCCGGGACCTCGCCGACAGTCAGCTGTTCGGTCATCGGCGCGGCAGCTTCACCGGCGCGGTCAGCGACCAGCCGGGGCTGATTCGGACGGCGTCCGGCGGCACGCTGTTCCTCGACGAGATCGGCGACCTGCCGCTCGACGTCCAGCCCAAGCTGCTGCGATTCCTCGAGCAGCACGAGATCATGCCGATCGGCGAGACCAAGCCGCAGCGCGTCGACGTCCGCGTGATCGCGGCGACCAACGCCGACCTCGAGCAGCGGGTCGCCGAGGGCAAGTTTCGCGAGGATCTCTACTACCGGCTGAGCGTGATCCGCATTCACGTGCCGCCGCTGCGCGAGCGCCGCGAGGAGATCCCGCATCTCGAGCACGTTCTTCCTGCGTGAGGCGGCCGGAGCGCCTCGGCAAGCCGGACATCCATCTCGGCTCGGAGACGCTCGACGTCTTCGCGCAGTACTGGTGGCCTGGCAACGTGCGCCAGTTGAAGAACGAGATCCAGCGCGCGGTCGCGCTCAGCGCGCCAGGCGGCACGATCGACCCGGTGCACCTCTCGCCCGAGATCGGCACCACGCGCGCTTCCCCATCGTCGGGTCGATCCGGGTGGCGCGGTCGGCTCCGAATCTGGCGTCGGCGGTGGAGCAGGTCGAGCGCGATCTGATTCAGGCCGCGCCTCGATCGTGCCGACGGCAACATCTCGGAATCGGCCCGCGCCCTGGGGCTCACGCGTCGAGGTTTGTACTGAAGATCAAGCGTCTCGGGCTCGACGCGCCTGCCGAGGAAATCGATCTACGCGCTGAATGACCGCCGCCCCTGAACGGGCCCCAGACGCGGACGTCCCTGTCAAAACGCTCAGATAACGGTTGACGACAGCTACTTGAGTTGCCTCCATATTGTGGATACTGAATATTCCAGTTACCAGGTCAACTGGATACCAGATATCCTATTTTCCAACTGGTCGAGGCGAACTGGATTTGGCGTAAGTTACAGATCTGTGAGACCTACTGCTAAAGCCCAGCCACGTCGCTTCTCACTACTGCACGCGGCTCAACACCTTGATAGTAGGCAGGCGTCACTTCTCAATCATTGGGGGCCGACGTGAAGCACATTTGGACTGAACCAACACCGCCGAAGCGCACCGATTCCCCGAAACGCGGGGCGGAGCGGCGAGCCGTTGCGCTTACCGGCACGCCTCACGTGGAAGGATCAGCGCGGCACCACTCGCTTCGCTACTGTCATGACCCGGCAATGTGAGCGCCATCGGCGTGTACGTGGAATGTGACTCGCCCGTGTCGATCCCGCTGTTCCGGCTGGTGCAGTTTCAGCTCGAGCGCGACGCCTGCAAGAATGAGCGGCTGCCCGACACCCTGCAGAACGGGGCGCGTGCTGAGCGCGGTCTACCGCGTCCAGCCGCCGTCGGGATCGCAGCGGCAGGGACTGGCGCTTCGCCTGATGGTCGATCCCCCGGCGGAACGTCGTCGCCGAACCCAGCGCGCCACGGCTGAACGCCGAACAGTCGTCGTTCGCCGCGTGTGGTTCGGAGTTCGTTGTCAACTGAACGCGAACGCCGAATCCGAATTCGACGAACGCTTACGCTTTCTTTCTCCAATACCTCGCCAAGCCCTCGCCAGTTCAGATCGAAACGTCCCGCCACCTCGCATGCCTGCGCGTCCGATTCGGACATGCGGCGCCGCAGCTCGCGCCGGATCTCGCCGGTGAACCACGCCTCGCGATCCTCGTCGGCGCCCGGCGCGCGCCAGCGACGCCTTGACCAGACCGCTCGTCAGCTCGAGGTGATCCGCCATCTCGGTGAGGTGAGCGGCGACCGGCGCGAACGGGCCGAAGTGCGTGAGGAAGAGCGTTTCAGGATGCCACGCGCTGATGCGCGCGAAGCTGTCGCGCCATCCTCGAGGTCGATGTCGGGCGGCGGCGTCGGCGGCATGATGAAGCCGTCCCGTCCTGCAGCCGGACGCCGGCGGTGTCGCCGACAAACGCGATCCCCGTGTCGCCGCTGTAGTAGCTGACGTGATGCGACGCGTGACCCGGCGTGTAGGCCACGTCGAGGTCGCGGCCGCCGGCGGTGATCCGCTCGCCGCCGCGCAGGATCACCAGGTTCCCGGCCGGCACCGGACGCATCTCGCCCCACAGCCGATCCATCTCGTCGCCCCACAGCGCGCGTCGCGCTCGCGATCAGCTTCGACGGGATCGACCATGTGCGGCGCGCCCTTCTCGTGCACGTAGACGCGCAGCGCCGGGTTCTCGCGCACCAGCGTGCCGGTGGCGCCCGGCGTGATCGAGGTGGATGTGGGTCAGCAGGATCGCGCGGACGTCGGTCAGCGCGATGCCCGCGCGCTCGAGCCCGCCCGCAGCGCCGGCAGCGTGCTCGACGGCCCGGGATCGACAATCGCCACGCCGCCGGGCCCGTGCAGGATCGCCGACCGCGATCACGCCCGGCACGCCGCAGAAACTGCAGATCGAGATACGAGAGTCCGGAAGCCAGTGTGATCATGGGTGAGCGATTCCGCCGCGCGCGCACGAACCCGATGATACCAATCGACGACAACGAGCGCGAGCGCCACCAGCCGCGTGCGGCCGATCCAGCGTTCGAGCGTGGCCCAGCTGTACGCCAGCGAGTAGCCCGCGCCACGCCACCGCGCGTGCACCAGACCACCGCCCCGTGGCGTTGTAGACGAGGAACACCGGCCAGCGCATCGTCGCTCCCGCCGGCCAGCACCGCGCCGACCACGCGCAGGCCGGTGATGAAGCGGGCGGCGAACACGGTCTTCGGGCCGTGGCGATCGAAGAAGCGATCGAACTCGGCGAGCCGCTCGCGCGTCAGACCGATGCCGCCAGCCGTGGCGCTCCGCGATCCGACGCGCCGCCGCGGCGGCCGATGAAGAACCCGAGGTTGTCGCCGAGTGATCGCGCGCGGCGATCGCGACGATGACGACCGGACGAGCGACAGCTGGCCGAAATGCGCGAGCGCCGCGCCGGCCAGCAGCGTCGTCTCCCCGGGCACCGGCAGGCCGGTGTTCTCGAGGAAGACGCCGCCGAACACGACGGCGTAGCCGTAGCGCGCAAACAGATCGAGAAGCCACTGTGGCATGGGCTGACGACCGGCGACTGCCGGACTGAAGACTGACGTCGCTACCAGTGCCCCGGTCCGCAGCAGCGGCCGGCCGGGCGCTCGGCTGGTGATCGTGCCGTCGCGCGACCACGCGCTTGCCGTTGACGAAGACGTGGCGCACGCCGGTCGCATAGTGCTTCGGGTCGTCGAACGTCGAGACGTCGCGGATCGTCGCCGCGATCGAAGACCGTGATGTCGGCCGCCATGCCCGGACGCAGCAGCCCGCGGTCGGTCAGGTGCACGCGATCGGCGGCCTTCGACGTCATTCTTGCGGATCGCCTCCTCGAGCGTCAGCAGGTGCTCGTCGCGCACGTAGTGGCCGAGGATCCGCGGGAAGGATCCCCACGCGCGCGGGTGCGACTTCGACTCCGACAGCCGCCCGTCCTCGCGCCTGCGCGCCGGAGTCGGTGCCGACGCCGACCAGCGGATGCTTCAACGCCGTGCGCACATCGTCTTCGTCCATGATCGCGGTGATCACGGAGCTCTCGCCGCGATCGGCGATGACGAGATCGATCACCGCGTCGCGCGGATCCTTGCCCATCGCCTTGCCGATCTGAGTGAGCGTCATGCCCTCGTACTTCGCGCAGGTCGCGGTTCAGCACCGACGACAGCATCACGCCGTCGCCGCCGTTCGCGCCGCACGCACTGGTTCTCCCAGGTGGCGGCGTTGGGATCGTCCATGTCTTTCTTGATCCGCTCGCGGGTCGCCGGGTCGGTGAGCCGCGCGGAGCGTCTTGTCGAAGCCGCCCTCGCGCGACCACAGCGGCAGGCACGGAATCGAGGCCGTTCGACGCGCGGGTGTACGGATACTGGTTCGCCGTCACGTCGAGGCCGCGGGCGCGCGCCGCCTCGATGCGCCGCAGCACCTCCGGCATCTTGCCGAAGTTCGCCTTGTAGGCGGTCTTCAGGTGCCAGATCTCCGCGGGAATGCTGCGCGCGCTCGGCAATCGCGAACACCTCGTCGAGCGACTCGAAGATGCGCGCGCTCTCCGATCGCTGGTGCGTGAAGTAGACGCCGCCGTAGCGCGCCGCCACCTTGGCCAGCTCGACGATCTCGTCGGTCGAGGCGAACCGGTCGGGCATGCACTGCAGCGACGTGCTGAGGCCGAGCGCGCCCTGCTCCATCGCCTGCGGCGACCAGCTGCTTCATCTGCTCCAGTTCGGCCGGCGTCGCCGGGCGATCGTCCTTGCCGATGACGTAGTTGCGAATGCCGCCGGCGCCGACAAACGTCGCCGACGTTGATGGCGGTGCGCGATCGCTCCTCGAGCGCGCTTGAAGTAGTCGGCGAGCGTCCGCCAGTCCTGCGCGACGCCGAAGTGCTTCGCGCTTGGCCGATGCTTCGCTGATCATGCCGATCGTTGACCGGCGCAATCGACGATCCCTTCGCCCGTCACCTCGGTGGTCACGCCCTGCAGGATCTTGCTCGCGGCGCGGCCGTCCACCAGCACGTTGAATTCGGACTGGCCGAGCAGGTCGATGAATCCCGGCGCCACGACGAGGTTGGTCGGCATCGATCGCGCGTCGCGGCGGTCGCGTCGCCGCAGCGAGCCGATCGCCGCGATGCGGTCGCCGACGATCCCGACGTCGCCGCGGAACCACGGCGCGCCGGTGCCGTCGACGATGCGCCCGTTCGCGATGACGACGTCGAAGCGCGGCCTCTGCGCGGAGGGCCGCGCGATCTGCCATGTGAGCCGTAACGAATTGCCAGTCCCGTCAACGATCGTGAGGAACGCATAAGCGGCATGCTAGCAGATCGCGTACTCGAAAGTGGTCGTGTGTCCTCTCGTCCGAAAGCATCGTGCGCTCGAACGCCTTGTAACTTTCGCGCGCAATTGTGGTCCAAGCCATGCAGTGCCCAGACGGCATCAGCCTGCATGACACAACGGACCGCGGCGCTCACTCCGCGCCATCTCACTCTTCGCACTACTTGCGGCAAGCACCAATGCTGAGGCGGCGACGGACCGTCGCGCAACAAGGCGATGCCTCCATCTCGCACGAAGCCAGCGCCGGTGCACTGGACGCTTGCAGCCGGCGGCGCATCGCTGACGCTGGCGCTGGATCCGATCGCGCGACTTCGCGATCGTCAGCCTCTTGTCCGCATGCGGCACGTCCTGGGCCATCGGCACGCAAGCCGATTCGACGGTGCGGCTCGACGGTCGGTCGCTGGCGTTCGGCAACCGTAACGCCGGTTTCGCATTCGAGAGTGCCTCGGTCGTCACCTCGCGGCGCCACGCTGGAACTGGACGCCACGTTCAGGCTGCCGCCGGCGCTCTGCACGGTGACGAGACACTACGCCGTCGTGTCCGGATCCCCGACGTTCGAAGCCTGGACGACCTATCGCGGAACCGGCGCCGTTCTTTCGGACTTGAACGCGTTGCAGATGACGGTCCCGAACGGCACGCTGAACTGGCTCACCGGCCTGCAGGGCGACGCCGCAAACGTGCCGACCGACAGCGCGTTCACGCTGCAGCGTCAGACGCTCTCGATCAGCAGCCCCTTCACCATCGGCGCCTCGCACCGCGCCTCCGAGCACACCGTTCCCTGGTTCTCGATCGACGGCGGCAAGGACGAGTTCTACGGAGCGCTGATGTGGTCCGGCGCGTGGTCCGCGGTCTTCGAAGCGAACCGGCGCGGGCACCGCTGATCACGATCGGCCTGCCGCCGATGTCGACAACGTTGACGTCGAGCGCCGTCGATGGCCCGCACATGCTGTTCGGCGTCGCGCCCGGCGCGATCGCGGAAGGCACCGGAGCGCTGCGCTCGTACGTGCTCGGACGGCCTTCGCAGTGGACGTCCGATCGCGTCCCTGGTCACCTACAACACCTGGTTCGCGTACGGAACCGAGATCGACGAGACGTCGATGCGCACGGAGATGGATCGCGCCGCGGCACTGGGCGTCGAGTTGTTCGTGATCGACGCCGGCTGGTACGCCGGGCACCGGCGCGGCGGGACCCGTTCGACTTCGATGCAGGGCCTCGGCGGGTGGACTGCCGATCCGGCGCGCTTTCCCGAACGGTCTGGGTCCGCTTGCGCGACTACGCGCACAGCCTCGGGATGCAGTTCGGCATTGTGGGTCGAACCCGAGCGCGTGAACCTCTCGCTCGTCGGCGCGCCAGGCGTCGAGGAGTGGTGGCTCGCCACCGAGGGCGGTCAGTGCCGGATCGGATCACGCCGGTCAGATCTGTCTCGCCAATGCCGCCGCGCGCCAGTGGCTGATGGACCGCCTGACGGCGCTGATCGACGACGTGCAGCCCGACTACCTGAAGTGGGACAACAACATGTTCGTGAACTGCGATCGCGAGGGACACGGACACGGCGCGACCGACGGCAACTTCGCGCACACCGGCGCGCTCTACGACATGTTCTCGCAGCTGCGCAGCGCTACCCGACCATGCTGATCGAAAACGTGTCCGGCGGCGGAAACCGGCTGGACATCGGGATGCTGCGCTTCACCGACGTCGCCTGGATGGACGACCGCACGGCGCCGTCGGTGCACGTGCGCCACAACATCCAGGGGCTGAGCGCCGTCTTCCCGCCGGCGTATCTGCTCTCGTTCGTCACCGATCACGACACCGAGCCGCTGCACGACGCGCCGGATCTGTCGCTCTATTTCCGCAGCCGGATGAGCGGCGCGCTCGGCCTGTGTTTCCGGTGGCGATCCTTCACCGAGGACGAGGACGCCGGCATGGCGCAGGAAATCGCCATCTACAAGGCTGCGCGAGCGACCATCACCATGTCGGCCGGCTCGCTGCTGACCAGACAAGCGTCACCCTGACGACGGGCCGTCGTGGGACGTGCTCAGGAGACCACGGCTGGAGGCGATAGCGTGGTGCTGAGCGCGGTGCAGTCGGACGCCGGCGTCCAGACCATCAACGTCAAGCCAACAAGACCTGGAGCCGGCCACGACCTATCAGGTGGAGTCGGTCGATACCGGCGTCCTCGGCACTCGCCACCGGCCGAGGCGCTCATGACGCAGGGCATCGACGTCGTTCAGTCACCAGCGTCGGCCGCGCACATGCTCATCATCACGGCTCTCCAATGAGGTCGGATCGGCAGAGAGTCGCGCACTACGGGTTCTTCTGGCGTAGTGCGGACCTTCCAGGTCCGCCGTGACGGGCAGGCCTGAAGGCCTGCACTACATCCGAATGAAACTCCGGCGTGAAAACGCCGTAGGCTACTCCTGCGAGTCTCGGCCACCACGGATCATTCGTCCGTCGGTGAAGCCGCGACAAGATCGCCTATGCTTGGCGGCAGACACCAACAATCCCACGCATGATCCTCCACCAGTTCTATCTGAATTGCCTGGCGCACGCGTCCTATCTCGTCGGCGACGAGCGACAGCGGCGTTGCCGCTGTCGTCGATCCACAGCGCGACGTCGAGCAGCTACCTGGCGTTCGCCGAGCAGCACGGTCTGCGCATCGACCATGTGATCCTGACGCCACCTCCACGCCGATTTCATCGCCGGCCACCTGGAGCTGCGCGATCGCGTCGGCGCGCGCATCTATCTCGGCGCGGCAGCAAAGGCGGAATACGCGTTCACCGCCGCTTGCCGACGGCGACTCGCATCGAGCTCGGTCAGCGTGCGCGCTGCAGGCGATCGAAACGCCCGGACACACGCCGGAGTCGATCTCGATCGCGGTCTACGACCTCGATCGCAGCGAGACGAGCGCCGCACGCCGTGCTGACCGGCGACACGCTGTTTGTCGGCGACGTCGGGCCGTCCCGACCTGCGCGCCGCCCTCGGCTGGGCGGCGACCGATCTCGGCGGCCTGCTCTACGACTCGCTGCGAACGAAGCTGCTGGCGCTGCCGGACGCGAGCCTGGTCTACCCGCGCACGGCGCCGGATCGCTCTGCGGCAAAGCGATCAGCAAGGAGACGGTCTCGACGATCGGCGAGCAGCGCCGGCTGAACTACGCGCTGCAGCCGATGACCAAGAGCGCCTTCGTCGAGCTCGTGACGGCGCGATCAGCCCGACGCGCCGTCCTATTTCACCTACGACGCCGTCCTGAACAGCAAGGAGCGGCCGACGCTGGACGAGGCGCTGGCTCGCGAGCTGAACCCGATGACGCTCGAGCTGGTGCTCGCGCTCCAGCGCGACCGGCGGGCAGATCCTCGACACGCGCGACCCGGCGGAGTTTGCGGCCGCGCATCTGGCCGGCAGCATCAACATCGGACTCGGCGGACAGTACGCGACCTGGGCGGGCACGATCCTCGAGCCGCGACCGCCCGATCGTGATCATCGCCGATCCCGGCCGCGAGCACGAAGCCGCGATGCGCCTCGGCCGCATCGGCTTCGATCACATCGTCGGCTATCTTCAAGGATGGGCTGCGGAGCCTCGAGGCGCGGCCGGACCTGACGGCGACGACCGAGCGCGTCAGCGCGCCGCTGGCGGCGGAGCGGCTCGCCGCCGGCAACGCGACTCGCGATCGATCGTGCGCACGCCGGGCGAGCGCGCGCAGAAAGCGGTGCCGGGAGCGTCAGTATCCCGCTGAACCATCTCGCGTGAGCGCTTCGGCGAGCTGCCGAAGGATCGCGCCGCTGCATCGCTACTGCGCCGGCGGCTACCGATCGTCGATCGGCGCGAGCCTCCTGCAGCAAAAGGGCTTCACCCAGGTCGCCGAAATCGCCGGGGGCGTGGCGGCGTGGGAAACCGCGCAGCTGACGCTCGACCGGCCGCAGAATTCCACGCCGTCGATGTAGTCGGTAGTGTCCGGCATTAGCCGGACTTCGCGCGGTCTGGAAGGCGGACACTACACCGAAGAACGCGACGCCGCCTGCCAGCTCACGCGCATCCGTTCAGCGCGAGATCGAACGCGCATCGTAGTTATGGCGCGGACGGCAATCTGCGGCGACCGGCCGATTGGCGAAGATCGGCACTTCCTGCTCCGCCCGGCCTCCGTGCGAGCGCAGCGGCGCATCGAGCGCCGACAGATCGTGCTCGGCCGGACGCGTGCCAATCACGGTCTCGCCATCGCTGAACACCACCAGATCGCCTGTGCGATCGAGTGGCAGATCGAATCGATAGCAGGCTTCCTCGCGCGCGAGACGCGATGTCCACGCCGCCCATTGTCTGCACGCGATGCGCAAGCGCCTGTCGCGGTGTCCGGGCCTGGCGAGATACACCATCCCGCAGGAGCCGAGCGCGCCGTGGTGCAGGACGTACGGATCGGTGATTGGCAGGACGACGCGCGCTTCGCCCGCGCCCAGCCAGCCATCCAGCACATCCTGCAGAAAGATCACGCGCGCCTGTCCATCCGCATCGGTCTTCGCGCGCATGCCGTGATCGGCGGTCACCACAAGTGTCGCGCCCAGCCGATCGATCTCGGCCGAGCGACCGATCGATCGCGCAGTAGAACCGATTCGCCTCCACGCGTCGCCCGGCGCGTGCTTGTGCTGCACGTAGTCGCTGGTCGAGAGATACATCAGGTCGGGCTGCGTCGACGCGCAGCAGCCGCGCGCCTATCGGCCAGCGCGCGCTCGCTGAGCGCCGGCGGAATAGACCTCGACGCCGCTCGCTTCGATCGACAGACAGGTTCCGCTCACGCCGTCGCCAAGCAGGCGGCGCAGCTTGTCCTTGGCGGTGACGACGGCCACGCGCGCGCCTGCACGCGGAGAAAGCGGCGAGAATCGTGTCCGCCCGAAGATACGACGCGTCGTTCATCATCACGGCGTCGCCGGTCTCGCGATCGAGGAAGAAGTTGCCGCCGATGCCGTGAACCGACGGCGGCACGCCGGTGACGATCGACACGTTGTTCGGGTTCGTGAAGCTTGGCAGCGCCGACTCGACGAGCCGGAAGAACCCGACGCCCACCGAGCGATCGCAGATACGGCGCGACGCCGGCGGCGATCGCGCGCTCGATTTACTCGAGCGCCGATCCGTCGAGGCACACGACCACGACCGGCGGCGCGACGGCCAGCGATACGTCCGGCCGTTCACCGTGAGGAGGCGCTGCCGTTCATCAGCGCTTCGGCGCCAAGCGCCTTCGCGGATCTTCGCCACCACGGTGAAGTTCGGATCGACCACGTTCGCGATCTCGCACTCGGCCGCCTGCCCCATCAGAATCTGCGCGCCGCGCTCGGTCATCCCGTAGTCGGCGACCAGCCATCTGCTGCAGCTCGGTGGTCGCGTGCTGAAACGCTTCGAGCAGCGGCCGCGCGCTGCCGAGCACCATGACGTGCGTGTCGGTCTCGAGGCGCGGCCAGCCGATCGCCTTCTTCTTGACGAGCGCGACGCTGAACTCGACGTCCATCGACGTCTCGAGCCCGGTGCCGACCACCTCGCCTTCGCCCATGCGCGCGTGGCCGTCGCCGAGGAACAGCAGCGCGCCGGGCTCGTTGACCGGCAGCATCAGCTTCACGCCGGCGCCCATCGACGCGTAGTCCATGTTGCCGCCGAAGGCGCCCGGCGCACGCCGGTCGCGATCGCTTCCTTGCGCGCCGGCGCGACGCCGATGCAGCCGAGCATCGGCTTGCAGCGGCAGCTCGATGCCGCCCGGCTGCATGTCGGTCTGATCGAGGCCGCGCCGACGCCGCGCGCCTTGTCGATCGTCCACGTGGTGCGCTTCGGATCGCGATCCACGCGCGCGGCGATCGCGCCGGATCGACGGTATAGGGCGCCAGCAGGCTGCTGGAATACGCCGATCGCGCGGTTCGTCTCGAGCTTCTCGATCGAGACGACGATCATGTCGCCCGGCTCGGCGCCTTCGATGAAGAACGGCCCGGTCTCGGGATTGCCGCCGCTCGCCACCGTCTTGCCGTTCCAGTCGACGCCGCCGGCATCGATCGTCTTCGTGACGACGCGATCGCCCGGCTTGATCGCGCAGCGCCGGCGGATGCGCGAACGAGTAGGTGTTGTAGAACGACTGTCGGGATGAACTGGTGCGTCTCGGCCCGCACGTGCGGCGACGCGAGACGGACGACGCTGCGAGAACGACGCGCAAGTGCACACCGTTTTCATCGTGGGCTCTCCGACAGATGGTTGCGACTTCAGAACGCAGGCGCCGCCTCTGCGCAGGGCACTCGTGCGACGTGCGCGCCGGCGGCTGCGAGACGGCCGGCACGTTCCTGTCGCGGCGGACGCCATCGTACATCGTGACCGCGCCGCCGCGGAACGACACCATTGGCGTCCAATCGAGGCGCGCCGACATATTTGTCGGACCGTACCGCGCGCGAAGCTCGTCGACCTCCTGCGGCTCGAGCACGAAATACGGATGATGACCGTGCGCCGCGAGCCAGTCGACCGTGCGATCCAGCCACGCCGGGTCGCCGACATCCCACCGGAGCGTGAGCCGCCCGGCGTAGTAGCGAATGCTTCCGCTGTGCTGCGCGGAAATGATGACCGCGTCCGGCGTCGGTGAGCGATTCGACGGTCCTCGCGACCTCGACGTACTTGGCCTCCCCGCCGCGCGATCGCGAAGCGCATCGCGCCGCACCGCCTGCGCAGACGCCGGTGATCGCCGATCGCCGGCCAGGATCACCACGGTCAGCGCCTGCAAGCGGCGCGAAGCAGTCCGGTACGGCGGCTGCGGCGAGCGACGCGGTCCCGACGGCCATCATCGGCCATGCCGGGCAGCAGAAACCGGAGATACCACCACGCGTCCCAGGGCACGATACAGCAGGTATGAGATCCAGATGACCGCGGCGAACGCCGCCAAGCAAGAGCCACAGCGCGTCGCGCGACACGTCGGTCCGCCAGACGCGCGCGGCCGGCACGGCCAGCGTCACGAGCCCGGCGAGCGCGAACGGCGTCTCCGCCGAGACGAGCCACGATCCGTAACGCTCGAGGTTCGGGCAGGATGTAGCGACAGCATGAAGCCGTCGGTCAGGTCGTACCCTGACGCGAACGGCGATCCGTACAAGCGCGCGTTGACGACGGCGACGCCGATCGCGCCGGCAGCCGCCGGCAGCAGGAACCGCAGCGCGCGCTCGCGAAGCGACGCGCGCCATGCCGATCCACACGAGGACGATCGCGGCCAGCGGCGCGAGATTCGGACGAATGAGGATCGCCGTTGCCCGCGGCGATGCCCGCTGCCGCCGGTGCATCCGCCAGCGGCGAACGCGACCGACGCGGCCCACGCCGCCGCGGCCGGGACGTCGCTCATCGGCGCCATCAGCATGAACAGCACGGTTGGACTGGTGGCGACGATCCACGCGGCAGCCAGGCCGACGACCGGCCTGCCGACCAGGCGGCCGATGGCATACGTCGCGAACACGAGCATCCCGCCGCACAGCGGGACGACCCAGAACATCGCGCATTGACCCGCGACGGCCTTGAACGCCGCCATGAGCAACGGCAGTCCCGGCGCGTATTGCGGCACGATGCGGTAGCCGTCGGGTTCCGGACGATAGCCAAGAGGAGTGAAGGTCCATCGGGCGAGCGGCCATGGGACGGACGCGCCGAAGCTCTGATCGATGTGCAGGTCGCCGCGCAGCCAGAGGTCGGCCTGGCTCACGTAGCCGATGCGCGTCGGCGCCCGCGGCGACGCGCGTGCTCCAGATAAGCCCCGTGCCGGTGACGATCGCCGCCAGGGCGGCGGCGATCCAGAAGTGGGCTCGGGCGATCCGGCTGAACCACCTGCGCGCGATCAGGCGCGCGCGGCGAACGGGTTCTCGTCCGCGCTCGGTCCGTAGATGGAAGGCACCGGCACGTCGAGCAGGCGCAGATAGACCGAGAGCTGACCGCGATGGTGATACCAATGGTTGAGCGCGATCGAGCGGATCAACGCGATCTTCGGCATCTCGAACAACGTCTGCTCGCCGGCCGTCGCTTTCCAGCTCTTCATCAGCCCGCATCGCCGAGTTGGTCCATGGTCTCGCGCATCTTCGTCACGCTCTTGTCATGCGCGGTCAGGAGCTCCGCGGTGGTCGTGGCCTTCGGTCCCTTCTCGCCGGTCAGCTTCGTTTCGTCCTCGCACGCCCAGCCGCAGATGAAACCCGGAACCATCGCGGTATGCAAGGCGAGCTGGCCGAGCGTCATCGATTTGGGATGCGGCGCCCACTCGAACTTGTCGGCAGGGTACACGTTCCAGCACGCGCCGCGTCGTCTTTGCCTCGGTGTCGAACTCCTGGAGAATCGCCTGCGTCATGGACATGATCTGCCTCCTGGATAAAAGCCGGAACGGAATGGCGATTCTATGACGTCTGGCTCAGCGCGGGAACCTTTCCGCTCTTTCGGTGTCAACCGGTAACAGAGAGGCCGTTCAGCGGCTGACCCGGCTCGACGCGCATGCAGCGATCCCGGACCGCCTCGGCGGTCAGTACGATCGTCAGAATGTACAGGAGGCGACATGAGACGGATGGCACTGGTGGTCACGATGCTGGTGACGGCAGCGTGCAGCAAGCCGGTGGACATGACACAAGCGATTCAGGTGGATGTCGCGACGAGCGGCTGGCGCGTCGCCGGCGTCGTGGACGGCAAGAACAAGATCGTGCCGTCGGTGTCGTTGACGCTGAAAAACGTATCGGGGCAGACGCTCAACGCGCTGCAGACGAACGCCGTCTTTCGATTGGCGTCGACCGACGCCGAGATCGGCGCGGACTTCCGCCCTGTCTCCATGTCCGGCGGTCTGCCGGCGTCGGCATCGACGCAGAAGATCACGCTCAAGGCCTCGCTTGGGATACACCGGCACCGATCCGGTTGACGAGCTGCTGAACAACTCGCACTTCAGCGACGCCAAAGTCGAGATCTTCGTGAAGGCCGGCTCGGGACAGTGGACGCGCATCGGCGAATACCCCATCGCGCGGCAATTGACCGGAGACTAGAGCGTTTTTGAGTTCGGTGTAGTGAAGCGGTAGCCGCAGTGCCTGACGTAGTTCGCGCATTCATCGGGCAGGAAGAGCCCGAGGGCCGCCGCCATCAACTCGCAGACGTGCTCGAACGTGCGTGGCCGCACCGCGCGGAAGAACGCCTTCAGTTTGGCAAACGCCTGCTCGATCGGATTGAAGTCGGGGCTGTAGCGGCGGAAGAAACCGCAGCAACGCCCCGGCCTGCTCAATCGCCGCGCGGACCTCGGGTTGCTTGTGGGCGGCGAGGTTGTCGAGCACGACGACGTCGCCACGGTCGCAGCGTCGGCACCAGGACTTGCTCGACGTAGGCGCAGGAAGGTGACGTTGTCGATCGGCCCATCGAACACGGCCGTGGCGGTCAGCTCAGTCGGACGGAGCGCGGCCACCACCGTGTGTGTCTGCCAGTGGCTGCAGGGCGTGTGATCGGCAATGCGCGTCCCGCGCAGACTGCGCGCATAGCGGCGCAATAAATCGGTGGTCACGCCCGATTCATCCACGAAGACGTACTGGCTGGCATCGTGGAGCGGCAGCGTCTCGCGTCCACCGCCGGCGGGCGGCCGCGACATCAGGTCGACGCTGTTCGTCGGCGTGTACGGTTTTTTTAACCGTCAACCCCAACCGATCGATCTCCAGCCACAGCGTGCTGAGCGCCGCCGTCGTCGGCAGCGCATCCCGCAGCTCCGCCAACGTCGAGATCGGGCTGCGCGGTGATCAGCGCGGCCAGCCGCTGCTCTTGCCCGGCCAACACGCGCGATCGAAACTTCGTTTGCTGACGCGGCGGCGAGGGAGCCGGTTTCCCGGCGGCGCTGGATCAAGCGATGCACCCACGCGCGGCTCACCCCGAACGTCGCGGCGACCTCTTCGGCATCACCGCTCGCGTCCCACGCCCGCGCCACCCGCTCCCGCAAATCCATCGAATACGGCGCCATCGCCACCTCCCTTCGGACGGAGGAGCACACGGCCGCCGCATTGCGCATAAGTCAAAAACGCTCTAGCCGTGCCGGAACTCAGGCTGATCGCCGAGGAGACGCGCAGCGCCGGCGACGTGCTCGCGGCCTGGCTTCCGCGCGTGGCGGTCGCGCTTGTTTTTCTATCGGTCGGATCCGGAGAAATTCGGCGCTCACGGTCCCTGGATTCGCATCTTCGCGCGCATCGGGATCGGCGACTGGTTTCGCTACCTGACCGGGACGCTGCAGGTCGGCGGCGCACTGCTGCTGTTCGTACCACCGCTGGTTCGCGTGGGCGCGATCGTCCTCGGCTGCACGATGGTTGGCGCCATCGTCACGAACATCTTCATCTTGAACACGGGCCTTGCTGCGATCATCCCGTCGGCGCTGTCTCGCGGCAATTGTGTTCGTCGGCGTCAGAGCCAGATAAGAAGAACTCCGCGTTCCGAAAACATCCTACCTCGTCGGTTCCTGATCGATCGCGAGCTGAGCGCGCGTCACTGTCGCGAGCATCAGACCTCCACTGTTATTTTGACGGGCACGATCAAATTCCATCGACAGTTCGATCGCATCAAATCGAAATTCCATTTCACGATCGCGTCGGCCGACGCGATCGTTGTAGTAGAGTGCCGTCACACAATCGCTCACGTCACGAGGAACGAATGGCCAACCCGCTGACGCTTCTGATGCCCGTCGTGCCCGTACCGACCCGAATGCGATCGCGGCGGTCCTTGCGAAATACAACGCGCAGATCGACGCCGCTCTGACGTCGGTCGGCACCGTGCACTACGCACGCTTCGTATTGCTCGACACGTCGGTGCCCAACCTCCAGCCCGGAACCGGGAAGGGACCGTTCGTGCTCGGCGTAATCACCGGAGTACGACGGCGACTTCAATGCGTACATTCAGGACTTCGTGGCCCAGCTCGGGCCGATCTTCGACGCGCTGCTGTCCTTCACGGTCGGCGGCAAGAACGTCACCCTGGTTGCGAATCACGTCACGGCGTTTGCGGCCTACATTCAGCAGAACGACGCCTCGCAGCATCCGCCCAACGGCGGGCTCTATTCAGGCCTATCCTCAGACCGTCCAGCAGATTCTTGCTTCCGTCGGTTGAGCCGAGCCCCGATGGGCGATTCAGTCGCATCGACTACAGTGACGTGCAGGGCACGGTCCTCCGCGGCTACCGCGTGGATCTGGCGCGCCATTTTGTCTTGAGCGTGAGCGATGTCACGGGGCGCGCGCGCCTTCATCGGCCACCTGGTCGAGCGGAACCGGCGGCGTGCCCGGAATCACGACGGCTGCCGCCTGGATGACGAAAGCCTGAGTGCTTCCTCAACATCGGATTCACCTGCGCCGGGCTGGCCGCGCCTCGGGTTGACCGCCGCCGAACTCGCCACGTTCGATCTGCGCGTTTCAGCGCGGCGCCACCGCGTCCCTGTCGGCGTCGACGGTCGGCGATGTCGACGAGAGCGCGCCGGCCAACTGGATCGGCGGGCTGGCCGACGGGTCGCGCGTGCACATCGTGCTGAACCTGTGGGTGCACGAGGACGCGGCCGTCCTCGAGAAGGTGTCGGCGCAACTGCGTTCCGCATTTGCCGGCTGCGATGACCGAGTTGTCGGCGCACGACGCGCATGCGCTCCCCGACAACTTCGTCCATTTCGGGTACCACGACAACATCGCGCAGCCGACGGTCGACGGCGCCCCGCCTCGGAAGCATGCCGTCCCCGACGATCAGCCGGTTGTGCCGACCGGCGAATTCCTGCTCGGATACCCAAACGCGCATGGCTCGCAGTACTCGTCTCAGCCGGCTCGCGCTCTCGACCAATAGCAGCTACGCGGCGTTCCGAATCCTCGAGCAGGATGTCGCCGGCTTCGAGCGCGTTCCTCGCGGACGTTCGCACCGAAGGCGGGCATCGAGCCGGAAATGCTGGCCGCGAAGGTGTGCGGCCGCTGGCGCAACGGCAACCCGCTGGAGCTCGTGCCCGATGAACCCGGGCACGACGCTGCCGCTGAGCCAGTTGAACGACTTCACCTACGTCAGCACCGACGCCGTCAAGGACGATACGCTGGGCCTGCGCTGTCCAATCGGTTCGCACATCCGCCGCAACAATCCGCGCAACGAAGCCGTCGTCGGCACCGACGCTACGCATCACCGAATCGTGCGCCGCGCCATGCCGTACGGTCCCGCGTACGATCCGGCCCATCCCGATCACGACGCCGCGCGGACTCATCGGCTACTTCATCAACGGCAGCCTCACCAACCAGTTCGAGTTCCTGCAGGGCCAGTGGGATTTGACCGACCAGTTTCGTGAAGGCGGCGACGGGGCCCGGCGGACCAGGCGCGGGCAACGCCGTGTTCAACATCAGCGGTGAGGATCTGTTTCTCGGCGTGAACGATCCGTCGAACAGTTCGTTCACGCTGCCCAGCCCTCGGCGCAAAAGGGCAAGAACAACACCGTCGTCACAGGCTTTCCGCGACTGATCACGACCCGCGGCGGCGCTTACTGCTTTCTCCCGAGCATCACGGGACTGCGGGTACTCTCGCCTCCCTCCCTCGTCGTAAAGGGCGTTTCTGCCATCTGCCCTCGTGCGCGGTCACGAAGCGGACGAGGATGCGAACGGTCTCGGCAGCGCGAAGAGCCGCTCGCGACGTTCTTCCGCGTCGAGATTCTTCGTGCGCGCGGTGAGAAGATCAGGTCAGCCCGATCATGCCGAGCAGCCGGCCGTGCCTGCCTCGTTCGACGACCGGAAAACGCGTCAGTCCCGTACCTGCCATGCGGTACACGACGACGCGCAGCGGCTCGTCGGGATAGGCGACCGTCGGCGTTCGCGTGTGGCTGCTGACGAACGCGCCCACGCTCGACGCGGCGCCTCCTCGACAATCGTCTGCAGATCCTTCCGCGTGACCACGCCGACGAGCGTGCGATCGCCGTCGACGACCGGATACAGGCGCTGCGGACGACGCTCCGGGCTGCCGTGCAACGCCTGACGCAGCGTCTCGAATGGCGTGTCCGGCGGCGATCGCGACCGTGTTCGTGCGCATCACTTCGCGGACGAACAGGATCTCGAGCGGATCGACGGCGTACTCGCGGCTGACGTGGAACCCGCGACGGCTCACCTTCTCGGTGAGGATCGAGCGCGGCAGCATCAGCACGGTGAAGCCGTGCGCGATGGTCACCGCGACCAGCAGCGGCAGCAGCATGTTGACGTCGTGCGTCAGCTCCAGCGCGAAGACGACTCCGGTGAACGGCGAGCGCATCGTCCCGCCGAGGATCGCGCCCATGCTGACGAGCGGCCAGAAGCCGACGCCCTCGAACGGGAGGAACGCGGCCTCGAGGCCGCCGAGCGCGCCGCCCATCATCAGCAGCGGCGCGAGCACGCCGCCCGACGTGCCCGACCCGAGCGACGAACGCCCAGATCGTCGACTTCACGAGCAGGATGCCGACGATCACGCGGCGGGTCACGTCGCCCTGCAGCAGCGCGCCGATGGTGTCGTAGCCGACGCCGAGCGCCTGCGGGAAGAAGTAGCCGCCGATGCCGATGACCAGGCCGCCGATCGCCGGCCACCACATCCAGTGAATCGGCAGCTGCTGGAAGAGCGTCTTCCGAGGCGTAGACCGGCGTAGGTCAGCAGCGCCGACAGCGCGCCCGCGCAGCAGGCCGGCGACGACGCAGCCGGCAGGCCCTCCGGACCGATGAAGATGCGGATGCGGCGGCACCGGGAACAGCGGGCCGAGGCCGATGATGTATCGGCCGCGCCGCGGCCGCCGTGGCGCTGGCCAGCGCGACCGGAATGAAGCTGCGCGGCTTCCACTCGAACAGCAGCAGCTCGACCGCCAGCAGCACCGACGCGCGACCGGCGCCGCGAAGGTCGCCGACATGCCGGCGGCCGCGCCGGCGACCAGCAGCGTCTTCCGCTCGGCCGCGGTGAGGTGAAAGAACTGCGCGATCAGCGATCCGACAGGCGCCGCCGGTCATGATGATCGGCCCCTCGGCGCCGAACGGGCCGCCCGATCCGATCGAGATCGCCGACGACAGCGGCTTCAGCAGCGCGACCTTCGGCTCGATGCGGCTGCCGTTGATCAGGATCGCCTCGATCGCTTCGGGAATGCCGTGGCCGCGGATGCGCTCGGAGCCGTAGCGCGCCATGCACGCCGATGATCAGCGCGCCGACGATCGGCACGACGACGACGAACAAGCCGAGATGGTTGCCGACGGGCGAGGCGGCCGCGATCGTGAACCGCCTGTAGAAGAAGAGGTTCGTGAAGAGGCGCGATCAGCGCAGCAGCGCCTTCGCGACATACGCCGCCACGACGCCGATGCCGATCGCGATCGCCGATGATGACGAGGACGCGCCGGCCGGTCGGTGAAATCGCCGAGTTCATGCATGCAGTACGCCGTCCTGCCTCTCTAACAGTGGACTCGTCGAAGAACATGCTCCGGCCGGCTGTTTCGGCAGTCGCCATCCTCGACCAGCCGATGGAGCGAACGCTGCAAGCCGGGCACGCTCGGCGGGCGGCATCGCATCCACGGTGGCGACGAGCCGTTCCTGGGCGGCTGCGGGGCGCGCGGCACCAGCCGTGCGCGTCCGCGGGCCGACAACCGGATCTCCGCGCGGCGCGCATCGCCTCGAGCGGTGGTTCCGCCTCGATGAGCCGCTCCTGCGACAGCCGTGCGAGACGACGGCCGACACCGAGCTCTGGTGCGTCCGCGTCCGCTCGGCCAGCTCGTTGAGCGACAAGCCGGGCGATTCCGCGAGGGTCTGGAGCACGAACAGCTGCGCGCTGCTCAGCCCCACGCGCTTCTCGGCCGCCCGCGACGATTCACGCAGCGCCTGCACGATGCGGCGGATCGCGTCGAGCACCTCGCGGGCGTGCGGGCTCGATATATTGGATCCCATACATCAAGCGTAACCGGATTCGACCGGCGCGGAGCAACCGAGGAGTTCTAGCGGCGGGGTCGCTGCTTTCGGCTGATCGAACGGATCACCAGCTGGCGCTTGCCTGCGAACGGCGTTTCGCCGAAGCGCGATCGCCTCCGAGACGAGCGCGCGCAGCGGCGGCGTATCGAGGATGGCGGCTTGCGGATCGAGCCGGATGAACCGCACCTGATTACCGTCGCCGACCAGCAGGTGGTCCGGATCCGGCAGGTGTTTGCCCTGGATGAAGCAGACGCTCACGCGCTTCGGGAAGATCACCAGCGAGAGCACGGCGTCCGACGGGCCGTTCGGTCGGACTGAACCCGATCACCAGCGCGTTGTAGTTGTCGTACCATTTCGATCGCGCCTGGAAGCAGCTTGCGCAGCTTGGCGCGCAGCCACTCGGGCCTGCGCGACGATCGGCGGTGAGAATCGGACGATGAACGATGCCAGTTGCCGGGCGGGTGTCGGAGTCTTCGTGGCGCGGTCAGGGCAATCGCCGGCCGCAGACGCGTGACCGAGGCGATTCTAGCGCGATTCCGCGTCAGCGGAACGCGAAAGGAGGCGGGCATTCCTCGAACACCATCGTGGGCAACCCGCTCCGGCACCGACGCGGGAATCGAGCCGCACAGATGCGACCGCTTGACCCGTGGATCCAGCAGGCCCTGCTCGACGAAGTGCAGCAGGTCGCGGAAACTCCTGATCGGCCAGCTCAATCGGATTCCTGAGCCTGGGATCGATCAGCGGCTTAGAATCGGCGGGCCGGTCCGGTGCGTGAGATCGCTCGGGAGGCCGGCGAGCGCCGGGTTGTAGCGCCGCGCCGATCCGACGACGTTCAGGTGAAACCGGATGGCTTCGTCGAGACGGCGTGTAGGCGCCGTTGTGGAAGAACGCCGAGCGACACGGCCAGGTTGCGCAGCGGCGCCGTGCGGAACTTGTAGCGATCCGCCGGGTCGCCGCGTCTGCTCTCGCGGCCGAAGTCCTCGTCTCCGCCGGGACCGTCGAAGATGACGTTGCCGAGGCGGCGCCGAACATCGGCGCGTTCTGAGGCACGCCGACGACATGCTCTTCGAAGTCGCTGAACATCTCGTTCGCCTCGCCGTCGACGCGGTGGCACTCGACGCATTTCGCCTTGCCGAAGAACAACAGCGCCCCGCGTTTTGGGACGCAGGTCATCGCGTCACGCAGTAGCCGCGGCGCGAACTGGTCGAGCGGCGCGTCGGCGAAGACGAGCGTGAACTCGAACTCGGCGATCGCCTTGCCGCATGTAGAAGTCGATCGGCTGGTTCAGCGGCGGCCCGGTCTCGGGAAACAGCTCGCGAAACAGGCTGCGGTAGGCATCCGATCCGTTCAGCGCAGCGAGCATCGCCTGTCGAATCGGCTCGTTGCGGAAGCCGCTCGAATCGGCAGCGGCAGCGGCTGGCCTGGAGCTGTCGTCGTCATCGAACTGGCAGAAGCGGCGCCCCAGCCACGGGTCGGGGACGCCGTTGGGGCAGCTTCCCTGAAGCCCGCGAGCTCGGTCAGTTCCGTCGGAGGCAGATGCGCCTGTGCCTGCAGAAGATGGGTGACGCCGTGGAGATTGTTCTGGGTGGATGAAAGCTGAATCGGCGCCGTCGGCGTGCCGAGGTCCTCGGGAACCGGGAAGACAGGAGACTGAAGCCCAGCGAGGTATCGAAGGGATTGCGAGCGACCGATGCGAGGCGGCTGTTCCACATCATGTTCGGGACAGAGCGCGTTGATCACCGTCGGCGCTCGCCGCTGATTGCGCGGTCCGGAACGGTGAGGGCCGACGAGAGTTGTTGTTCTGCACGCCGATCGCGATCGGTTGGGTGTCGCCCATCCCGTTCGTGGGCGAATGGCACCCGCCACAGCTGTTGTCGCGGCCCAGCGACTGAACCTGTCGAACCACAACAGCCGGCCGAGGTTGGCAAGCTTCGGGTTGATCGGCCGGCCCAGGTTCCTTTCGATCTTCTTGCGAAACGTCTGCTCGATGTCGCCGGTGAAACTTCGCGGCCGAGAGCGCATCGGCCAGATCTCGATTCAGGTTCCGCTCCTCGTCCTGATATCGATCGGAACCCTGGGCAAAGACCACCGCTGCCGCTGTGAAGTGCAGCGGCTCTGACGCGCAAGACAAAAGCCGCCGCGGCTGGGAGCGGCGGCCACCATGATGAGCGTTGTGATGCGCACGGCAATGTCTCCCCGGCGATGGATCAGCCGTCCCGGACGGGATGTCGCTGGAGCGCGAGCAAACCGCTTCGCTCAACTGGTGCGGTGAGCCGTTGATTCGTTGCATCGTGCGGGAGGAGAACGAGCGAATGTTCTCGACTCAGGCCTCGAACCGCCCACCGCAGCTTCGCCGCGGCGGCGCGCGGTTGCTCCGGCACTTCCTCCGGTCCCGGCCGCATGACTTCGTCGGCAATGGCCGCATACAGCTGCTCTACGGTATCCGGCCAGCAATACGTAACTGAACGAAGTATTACT